>ERZ778027.312-NODE-312-length-130766-cov-727.706765_pt1 | contig 130766 bp, 129 predicted proteins | sample MGYA00375757_ERZ778027 | MGnify/ENA primary metagenome ERZ778027 (study PRJEB29350, sample SAMN05389817) | bioreactor metagenome | isolation source: Ammonium sulfate bioreactor | place: South Africa: University of Cape Town | collected 2014-02-18 ...
CTCGCACGGCCGTCTGGACGGCCGTTTCGAACTTAATTGATCAGACCATCCCTAGTGCTCCTGCAACTCGCCAGACCAAGTCACCGCATAGCGCCCGGCTAGTGGCCCACGCCGTGGGCTTCGGCGTCCTCGTCGGTGCCGCCGTGATTCTGGGCCAAGTGCTGTGGAGTCGGCTCATGCCTCAGGCGCGGCCGATCGATCTCGCCTCCCTTCCCACCTGCTTTGCAGCGGTCATGGCTGCCGTGGTTGCGTACTGCGAAGCACGCTGGCCTGAGCGCACGCTCGGATTCCTGGGCCGGGCCGCCGGCCCGGCGATGGTCGCGCTCGTGATTCTGCTCGCCGTTCTCGCAGCGGCCTGAGCCGCCGCCAGACCCATGGACGGTAGTTCTGCCATCAGTCGGCGCGCCCCGAGCTCGCCGTACGCCGGGTCCCCGGCGGTCACCCTCAATCCCCAGCAAGTCGCGACCGTCCGGGCCGCACTGGAGTGGTACTTCCAGTCGGGCCTCGGTGATCGCTCGGCGCGCCCCGTCGACATCCAACAGCTTGCTACGGCATCCGGCACCTGCGACGCATTGGATGATGCCGGTCTGGCGATGCTCCAAGGGCTCCTGGACGATGCGCGCCTGGCAACGGTAAGGCGCTCCGCCCATGCCTGAGTCCGCACGCGACGCTTACTGAAAACAGGGCGGACGAACGCGCTCCTTTCCCCGATCAGCTGGCCTATCGCCTGCCTATCGTGTCGGGGTGCCATCCACCAGCTGACGCCATGCCCACTCTCGTCCACCTGAAACCCGATGTGATCCTCGTCCCCGGCCTCATGCGGTCGGGGGCGTCCATGACGGCGGTCGCTGATGCCGCCATGGCCTGCGGGCACCGCATCGGACGGTTCACCTACACCCGTCACGACGCCCCAGCGGTCATCCAGGCGCGGCTGCAGCAGATCATCCGCGAGTCTCGCAGACCCGTCGTCGTGGTCGGACACAGCTACGGCGGTCTGCTCGCGGTCAGCGCCTGCCGGCATTCTTCGGTTACGCAGCGAGTTCGCGGGATTGTGTGCCTCGGCGCGCCGCTGCGTGGCAGCGAAAGGGCACGATGGCTCGCCGGATTCCGAGCCGGGCGCACGCTGCTGGACGCCTCGGCCGAGCTGCTGTGTGACGGCTTGGACTACCCGCGTGTGCCGGCCAAGATCGCCATGATCGCGGGGGAGCGGCCGCACGCGGTTGGCCGTCTCGTCCGGACACTCGATGGCCCCAACGACGGCACCGTCCGCGTAGCAGAAACCGCGTGGCCAGGTCTAACCGAGCACGTTCGTCTGCCCGTAACCCATCAGGGGTTACTGACCGACCGTCGGGTGCTCGCGCACCTGCAGGCATACCTGTCCACCGGCTCGCTCCTTGGAGACGCGGGCGTGTCGGCGCGAGCCGCGTGATGCGCGCAGAAGTTGCACAGACTTTGCGCCGCTGCTGGCGCGGCTACGGTGAGTACACCACTCACTGAGGCGACGCCCATGCACTTCCGAATCGCTCGCACCACTCTCCTGCGCCAGCTGTCCTCCGTGGCCGGTGCCGCCCAGCGCGGCGCGTCGATGCCGATTCTGGAGAACATCCTGCTCCACTGCGAGGGTAGCCGCCTGACGGTGAAGGCCACCGACCTGGAGATCGAGCTGCAATGCGTCGGCGACGTGGCGGCCGCGGTGGCCGACGGCGCGATCACCGTGCCCAGCAAGAAGCTCATCGAGATCGTGCGGGCGCTGCCCGACGCGGGCGAAGTGACCGTGAAGCTCTCGGCGGGCAAGGTGGCCATCACGTGCGGCAAGGGCCGCTACACCCTGGCGACGTTGCCGGCGACCGAGTTCCCCGAAGCAATGAAGGTGGAAGGCGCGCAGGCGATTCGTGTCGAAGCCAAGGTGCTGCGCCGGGTCATGGACCGCGTGAGTGTTGCGATGGCCAAGGGCGATGTGCGCACGTACCTCAACGGCATGCTCCTCAAGGCGACGGGAGCCAAGCTGGAGTGCGTGGCCAGCGACGGCCACCGGCTCGCGGTAGGCGAGGTCGATCTGCCGCAGCGCGTATCGGCGGACTATTCGGCCATCGTGCCGCGCAAGGGTATCGCCGAAATCATCAGCCTCCTGCCCCAGGACGACACGGCGGTGACCATCGAGGCCGGTACCGGGCAGGTGCGCGTCGCGGTCGGCGACACGACCCTGACCACGCGGCTGGTGTCCGGTGCTTTCCCGGACTTCGAGCGGGTCATTCCCACCGGCTTCGCCGGCTCGCTGTCGGTAAGTGCGGGCGAGCTTCGCGAGGCGGTGCGACGGGCGGCCCTGCTGGCCGAGGCCAAGTACAACACGCTGCGTCTGTCCTTCACGCAGGACGGCATCCGGCTCCACACAAAGGCCGAGGGTCAGGGCAGTGCGAACGAAGATGTCGCCGCCGAGACCACCGTGCCGACGATGGAGTTCGGCATCAACCACCACTACCTCGCCGACGCTCTGGACGGCTTCGTCGGCGACACCGCGCGCATCAGCGTGCGCGACGCATCCACCAGTCTGCTGGTCACCGGCGCGGGCGATACCTCCATTCGCCACGTCGTGATGCCCATGCGTATCTGACAGATGAGGGAGGCGCGCCGCGCCTCCCATTTGAGAGGAATGAAGCGATGACTGAACGCGAGCTGGGGCGCTGGCCAACAGGTAGGGCAGGACGGCTGGCCATAGTGGCCGCCGCTGTAGCCGTGGGTTCCGCGCTGGTCTACCCGGTAGCGCGTGGCCGCTTGGCTGACTATCGCGCCGACAAGGCCTTGGCCGCGGCCGTCGGTTCCATCCGGGCCGGCGGTGATCCGTGGGAGAACTTCACGGCCCTGCAGCGTGCAGAGCGCGAGACGATGGACACCACAGGAGCCGTAGCGCCGAGCGAGCAGAAGCGTGTGACGGAAAGGGAACAGCGCTGGCTGGAGGAGGCCCTTGGCCAGGGCAACCTGGTGGCCGCTACCGCACTGTTCCCCGATCCGTTCCGTAAAGACACCCCGGTCTACGCGCCTGAGCGCTTCGCCAGCGTCCGCAAGGCGGCAATGGACCGTGTGCTCACGGCCGCCGAAGCGGCGCTGGGCCATCGTGGAGAACACGCCTACACCGACGGCTGGGTACTGCATGCGGCCGCCAACATCCATGCCGCCGGGACGGATCAGGCCCGAAACGCGGCCCAGGCGGTCCAGCTGTACGAGGCCGCCTACCGGGCAGGCGACACGCTGGCTGCGCTGGGTGCGGCGAGGCTCAACCAGGAGCTGGGCCGACCGGAGGCGGCATACCGATGGGCACTCCAATGCCTCGGTCCGTGCCAGACACAGGGATTCGACCTGTCCGAATACCAGGCGGGCCTGACCCCGAAAGCCATCGAGCAAGCGCAGAAGGGAGCCGCGCCATGAGCTACGACGTTGCTGACGAACCGACGTTCCACCAGGACTACCCGCAACTGCCGGGCTTGGAGGTCGCCACGCCGTCACCGGCACCGTCGCCGGTGATACTTGAGCCCGAGGACGTGCTGGCGCTGTCGCAACTGAGCGAGATACTCACCCACATCCGGCACCTCGCTACGTCCCGAGCGGACGGCGCCTTCGCACAGATCGAGATTCTCGCCGGGGCCATGGCCAAGACGCCCCGCCTGCTCGCTGAAGGTGCGGCTTTCGGTGCGCGACGGACCCTGGAGATCGAGCGCATGGCTGGTGGACGCGCCCTCGCAATGGCCGCGTCCGCGGACGGCATGCCGTCACAGCACGTGGGCCGCGCCATCTCTGCGGCCCTGCAGGGCGCGATCCAGCGCAGATAGCCGACCGAATCACAACATCCATCCACAAGCGCGTCACCGAGGAGCGTCATGTATAGCCAGTTCAATGTAGTCATTCAGCGGACAGCGATGGAGTTCACCTTGTGAGCGGGGGTAGCCCGGAGTGGTTGGTCCTCGCCGTCAAGGTCATGTTGGCTGCGTCGTTCGTTACGTTCTTGCTTGGCTTCGGCGCCTACCTGTTCGTCACTCGGAAAGGCGGTGGTACGCCTGAGACGTTAGCGAGGCACTATCGGAAGAAGATGATCCAGTCCGCGGTGATGCTCATGGTCACTACGGCAGCCACCTTCCTCGTCTTCAGCGGACGGTAAGTCCGCCACCAATTGCGTTGGATATCTCATGGAATTTACCCACAGTCCGCTCACCGATGCCGCCGCGACTGAGGAGCGTCGGAGCCTCTTGAGGGCGAGCGATGCGCGCCCGAGGCGGGTCGGCCCGCTTCGGCAAGCAACCGTTGCCGCGGTGCTGGCGTTCACCTTCGGAGCCGCCTTTGTGGTCACCGCCGGTCCCGACCTCGTCCACGGTACGAACGAACACGCCTGGCTGGCCCTCTCGGCCGTTGCTTTGGCAGCGCTGTGCGGAGGGTGGTTCGTAAGCGCGCACCTGCATGACAGCAGTGCGAGCGAGGCTGCTTCGGCAATAAGGGCGACCTACGCCGAGGCCTCCGACGGGGAGCTGAACTACCTGGTAGCCATGAAGGGCGAGTATCCGGAAATCGGCCACGCCGTGCGCCAATGGATGGCCCTGAGCCTGACGATACGTACCAGGGACATCCGCGCCGTTCGTGCGTGGGTGACGCGGGTGGAGCCGCTCCGCGAGCGCAGCCGTCTGTTATCGAAGCTGGCCGACTAATACGCGCCATCTTTTCCCGGCGGACATCACAGGGATCCTCAGCGTATTGCTGAGGAGCCCGCCATGAACCCCACCACCCTTCAGACGCTCCAGGACCTGCAGGCCAACTTCACACGCGCCGCCGCCGCGTACCGTGAGCTGATGGCGATCGCACGCGAAGCCCAGTCCTGCCCTCCGGATGCGTGCCCGGCGCACCTTCGCCCGTTCCGGTACATATCGCATGACCCGGCGCCGCAGTTCACGCGTCTAGCGCGCCGGACCGCGCAAGAGGTAGTTGAGGTGGTGCGGGGCGACCTTGCCGGTCCTAACGGCCTCGAGCTGGACGGCCACGAGGAGATCGTCGGGCGATTCTTCGATGAGGACCTGGAGACCCTGCCCGCCGAAGGGTTCTGCTGCGTGGAGCTCGGTCAAGCCATCTACGACGCCTTTGCCGAACGCGCGCCGGCGATGGCGCTGCGCCAATCGGCCGACCGCGTGCTGCGCCTGTTTGGCCTGGTCGCCGGCGAGGCGCCAGCGGTGCGAGCGGGCTGCGTCGTCCTTAGCCTGCGCATGTATACCGATCGCTGGGCGGGTCGCCTGACCTACTCCAATGATCGTGAGCTGGTCGAAGCCAGCCAGGCCCTTGCCGACGTGGTGCGGACCATCGACGCGGAGAAGGGTCGCCAGATGCAGCAGGCCATACAAAACCTCATCAGCGTTGGACACTCGAACGGCTGGGCGCCCGAGCGGATGGCCTACGGTCCGATCGGCCCGGTAGGCGTTCGTTCGTATCAGAGCAAGGTCGAGTTTCTCGTACCGGTTGCCCTCGCCGCGGGCATCAACGCTTTCCTGTCCGAGCATGGGTCGGGTTTCAAGGCCCGAGTGGCGATCACAGCGTGACCTGATTTGGTGGCTGCCGAAACGACCGGTAGCGTGTCCATGGTCGGCGCCACGGCGGCGCCACGGTGTGGTGGAAGCACGGAGCGGTGAAGCCCGCGCAGCAGGGATGATTGGCCGCCAGGATGCGGCAGGGGGCTCGCGCTGTGGTGGCGCGAGCCCTCTATGTTTTGGCGCGAAGTTTTGGGTCTGCGACGCGGGTCTACGGTGGCTCGGTGCAATTGAAACGCCGACCCGAGAGGACATGATGACCACACAGACCGCGCAGGTTCCGCTCGATCTACCCCCCATCGGCTCAAGAAGCCGTCGGGAGCTTCTCTTGGCCGAGGCTCGCGCCTTGGACCAGTCGTTTGCCGACTTGCAGGTGCTGGTTGATCGGGTGGCCTCGGAATTCGCGAGCAACCAGTGTGCCTCGTTCACGCGTTACGACCCGATGGGAAGGGCCGAAGGGCTCTATCGGCTGCCCGAGCGATTATTCGCCGGCATCGTGGACCGCGTGGCGATGGAGCTGTCGCCCACGGACCGGCCGCTGGTGCTTCATGTTGACGAGCTGAGGGAGTTCTACTTCCGCTGGAAGCCGCACGCGTCCCGGGTGCCGTTTACCTGTGTCGACCTCGCGGAGCGCCTCCTGAGCGAGTTCGAACCGCGTGCGCTGGATCTCGCGCACCAGCAGGCCGCGCACATGTTTGCGCGCGTGTTCGGACTAAAGCATCAGAAGCCTCGAAAGGTGGTCGCCGGCTGCATGGTGTTGGAGCACGGCGCCAGCGTGGACGCCATCTGGTCGCCCGCGCGGTATGGGCCGCACGCAAAGGAGAACATCCGGGAGCACCTGGAGGCGCTGGCCACGTGCCTGCCGTTCGCCGATCCAAGCGTGGATCGCGTGGTTATCAGGCGGGAAGTCGAGGAGGTTCTGCAAGAACTGGAACGGCGCAGCTGGGTACCTGAGCGCGACTTTCGCGGTGTCGTCGCCGGCGTCCAGATCCGCCTGTTTCAGACGGCGGTGAAGTACCACTTCCCGCTCGCTCACGTGGAGGCGTTGAACCTCTTCTGCGTCCAGCACGCCCCGGACTACTTCGCCGGCCGCTGATCGCGCCCCAGCCGACCGAAAAGGGCGGGGCGTACGCCCTCCATTTCGGCGACCCGACTCCCCAACCAACGGAGACACTAGATCGATGGATTCGAGCCTCACTGCCGTCGCGCGCGCCAAGCGCCTCGCCATGATCCGTGCCGCCGCGCAGCCGGAACCGCCGGAAGCCGCGGTGTTCGTGCCGCGACCGACCGGAAAGCCGCGCGGCAGCACGCCGTCAGTAGTCCCGCGATACGACGGCCGGCATCGAGCCCTGCCCAACTCGAACTTCGCCGTGCTACGCGGCGGGCGCTGACCGGAGACGACACGCAATGCTGCCGAAAAACATCACCCTGTTCCGGATTTCCGAGGATGTGGCCAAAGACCTCGACCGGCTGCCCGAAGTGCTGCCGGAACACCCCATGCGCGAGTGCGGCCCGCTGGAGGTCCATACGCGGGGCTTCGTAAGCCCGACGGGAACCGAGGGTGAGTTCTGCACGGCGGTGGGCGGCGCGGTGCTTCTGGCACAGGCCAGCGAGTCCAAGTTGCTCCCGTCCTCGGCCGTCAATCGCGCCCTGCAGAAGAAGGTGCGCAAGATCGAGGAGGAGGAGGGTCGAAAGATTGGCGCGCGTGAGCGAAAGCGCATAAAGGATGACCTGATCACCGAGATGCTGCCCCGGGCGCTGGTTCAGCCGGGCCGAACCGATGCGTGGGTCGACCTCAAGCGCGGGTTCGTCTGCATCGACAGCAGCAGCAGGAAGGCGGCAGAGTCGTTCGTATCAGGTGTGCGTGAAGCTCTTGGGTCCTTCCCTGCGCTGCCGATGGCACCGGACAACCCTGTGCGCCTCACGCTGACTCAGTGGCTGGCGTCGGCCGAACTGCCGGAGGGTTGGACCTTAGGCGACGAGTGCGAGCTCAAGGACACGGGGGACAGCAAAGGTGCGGTCTGGCGCTGCCGGCGCGAGAGCCTGGACAGCGAGGAGGTCCGCGAGCATCTGCGTGGAGGCAAACAGGTGACCCAGCTCGGCCTGGTCTACCGGGATCGTATGGCCTTTGTGCTGGACGAGGCGCTGGTGGTGCGCAAGCTGACCTTCCTGGACGTGGCGATGGAAGACCTGCACTCGGCGGCAGAGCGCGCCGAAGGCGATCTCAAGTTGGAGATCCAGGCGCGCGCCGCCTTCGTCCACGGCGAGGTCGGCGAGCTGCTCGACCAGCTCAGCGCGATCTTCGGCCTGACACGCCCCGATGCTGGCGCGGAGGTAGACCACGCCGTGAGTGCGAACAAGACCGCCGAGTTGCCGTTCGGGCCGGTCATCGGCGACAGCGCGGACGACGCGGCCGCGGTGGAGGCGGCGAAGCAAGCCATCCGTGCAACCGGCAAGGTGTCGATCGCCGGCCTGCAGCGCGCGCTACGGATCGGGTACAACCGCAGCGCGCGCATCATCGAGCAGTTGGAGGCCGAGGGGTTTGTGTCTCCACCTGACAAGACCGGATCACGGACGATCGTCACGGTGGGCGCGCGGCAGGGTATGAGCTTTCCGGCCATCCGCCTGGAGTCGGTCCAGTGAGGCGCGCCGGAGCGATTTTGCTGATCAGCGCGGCGCTGCTGGCCGGATGCCAGAGCGAGCCCAGGATTCAGCTCCGTAAGGGGCAGACCCTCGAAGCGGCCATCGACGCGGCTATCAAGCGCGCGCCGCGCCGGGAGGCGGCGCAGGCGGCGAAGGCACGCGACGCCTTCGTCAAGGCGTACATCACGAACCCGCGGCCGGACTTGCCGGAAGCGAGCGCTGTGGTCGGCATGCGGCTCGACGATTTCATCCGCTTCACGACCAGGACGCTGGGGAAGCCGGACAACCTGGTGCATGCACCCGCGGAGGACGCGTCTGCACCAGACCCCGTGCGCAACACCTCGTTGCTACGCACGCTGAGGCTGGACAAGGAGCTGCTCGAACTCGCGCGCGACCAGGCGCAACAAAGCGGGTTGTTCACCGTCGATCAGTTCGAGTGGCCAAAGCCGGCATTCGTTCCGCCGGCGGAGGGTGCGCTGGGCGTCGACGATCAGGCGACGTTTGCCTTCACCTTCGTCAACCACACCGACATGGACGTCTACAACCCGATCTTCCACCTGACCGTCACCCTGCCGAGCGGCGAGGTGGTCTTCGACGAGAACCTGAAGGGGCCAGACCAGAAGCCGAGCGATCGCGTGCCGATTCCAGCAGAGCAACCGACGCTCCTGCAGTTCACCTGCTGCAACATTGCGACGGCGCCGCTTCTGAACCAGGTGATGCATCAGCTGCCGCTCGGCGCGCGCTTCGACTACAGCCTGGTTTCGATCGACGACTACACCAGGCGAAACAAGCTGGACACGAGAGGGTTTACGACCTCGCGCTACGCGCGTCTCAAGGCAACCGAGGCGTGCATGGCGGATATCGAGAGCCGCTTGGAGACATGGACCCCCCAGTCAGCGGTGGCGGCCTGCCGCGCGCGACAGGCGGCCGGTGACGGCCCGATGGATCAGCCGCTGTAGCTCGACCTCAGGAGCGGTTGCGGTCCACCCGAGCCGGGACCACGACATAGGAGCCCAGCAGGGCTCCGGCGGCGACGAGCCAGCCGAGAGGCAGCCCGTCCATGAAGCCATGCGCGGTGAGCAGGCAGAAGGCGAGCGCGGCGACCGCGCCCAGTAACACCGAGATGCCGATGCGCAGATTGATGGCGAAGGCGGACTCAAGTCGCATAGATGTTCCAGATGCGACAAGACCCGCGCGGGGCGGGCCTTGTGCGTGGTGACTGTGGGGGGTTACGGCGCCGCCGCTGCGGCGACCGACTGAGCCTTTCGCTCACCCTGCTGCAGCTTGCCCAGCAGGGCGGCCGGGGGCAGGAAGCCACCGAGCTGGCGACCGGTCTGATCGTAGATGGCCGGCGTGCCCTCGATACCCAGCTTGTCGCCCAAGGCGTACATCTTGGCGATGTCCGCGGCCTTGCCACAGTTGGCCGCGGGCACCTGGCCGCCGGCGACCACCGTGGCGTAGGCGGCCTGGCGGTCTTTCGCGCACCAGACTGCCGTCATCTTGGCCACCTCGGGAGACAGCACGCCGCCGCGGGGGAAAGGCACGTACTCGATTGCGATGCCAGCGTCCATGTAGCCCTTCAGGTTCTTCTGGATCAGGTGGCAGTAGGGGCAGCCCGTGTCGGTGAAGACGGTCACGGTGTACTTCGGGTTCTTGGGAGAGAACACGATCTTGTCGTCGGCCGGGATGGTCTTCAGGAGCTCCAGGCGCACGTCTCCCAGGGCCTCATCGGTCAGGTTCCGGTGGGTCTTGGTGTCCAGCAGCACGCCATAGAACAGGTAGCGACCGTCGTCGGTGGTGTAGAGGACCGACCCGTCGGCCACTACACGCTTCAGACCCGGGATCGGCATGTCGTCGATCGAGCGGATGACCGCCTTGTCGTTGATGGCGCGGACCGTGTCGCGGATCGCCTGGTGGTCGGTCGGAGCGGTTGCGCCGGCGACTGCGACGGCGGAAGAGGTGAGGGCGATGGCGCAGGCGAGGGCGCGACGGGCGAAACGCGTGAGGGTGGGCATGGCCGTCCTTTGGTGGTTTGGGAGTCGCCGGCCTTGGCGCGGCGGATGGCCAGAATAGGTGGCGAGGAACCGAGGCCCGGAGCGAAACGCCCCACGTTGCGGGGCGCGTTTCCCGCCCGCGCGCGCCCGCGCCACTCGTATCGTGCCGCCATGAAACCGAGCCGTATCGCTGCATGGACGATCGCGCTGCTGCTGCACAGCTGCCTGTTGCTCTACTCGACCCTCCCTACGCGCTGGATCCCGCGCGTTGAGCCTCCGGCGGCGCGCCGTGACGTCCTGATCGTCTCGATCCTTCACCACAACCCCACATCCGAGGTGGCCGTGCAGCCGCCGGCTGCGCCTCCGGCACCCCAGCGACTAGACGCGGCGGTCCGCGAACGACCACCCGTGAGGAGACAGGTCGAGCCGACACGCCAGGTGCGCATCGCAGCGCGTCCACAGGATCTGGTGAGCGCACCCTTGAAGCGTCCGGACGTACCGCCGCGCGAGATCGCGAGCTACCGCGCCACGGACATGCCGGAGTACCCACTCAGCGCCTACGGCGAGAAGGGGGCTGAGGGGTGGGTGGTACTCATTGTGCTGGTCGGCCCTGACGGAACACCGGAGGGCATCAGCGTGTCTCGCAGTGTCTCCCCGCAGATCGACGAGGCGGCGATCGCGGCGGTGTCACGCTGGAGGTTCGCGCCCGGCCTCCGGAACGGACATCCCGTTCCGTCGTGGATCCAGGTACCCATCGGCTTCTTCCGCGGACGCCTGTCTCGCGGGGCCGTGCCCAGTCGCGATTCCTGAGACAACCCGCTGGATCTTTGTCCGCACCGGCCGGGTGATTTTCTGGGCCCGTCAGTCACCCCTGGAGATCTGCGTGTCCACCGAGCGTTTCGCCCCCTACAGCGCCACCAACATCCGCTACATGCCCCGTGCCAAGCGACCCGGGCTGGCGGCCGACATCGTCCGCGACGGCACGGTGGTCGCAAAGATCCTGATTCCCGACGATGAGCCGGGCGTGGAGCACGACTTCACCACCGTCGCGGGCCGCTACTACTTCGATCGCCACCTGGCCACCCTGCCTGCCGACTTCTTCGAGGAATCCCTCATGGACGACGACACGGTGCGCGCGTGCTTCCTGATCGACCTGGTGGACGCCACCTTGGATGAGGGCATGAACGACCTGCGCGAACGGTGGGTCTCACCGAAACATCGAGGCCGGCTCTAACTGGGAAACGACGCTACGCAACAGGGCCTATTCCCGAGGAGAACGTCCCTCGGACACCCTAAAGTGAGTCCAGCGAAGACGCAGAAATCAACAAGGGGAGGAGGATGAGAGCCAAGACACACTGCCTGACAACCGTGATGGCGCTGGGGGTCCTCCTCGCCGGTGCGGCCGCGAACGTGCAGGCAGATGGGAGTGCGATCCGAACAATCACCCAGGGAGCCGTCACCGAGAGATGGACGCCAGGACCCCAGGTCCAAACGGAGGCCTCGCGGCCCGGGCCGGAGCTGGCCCTCGCTCCGCATCCTGCCGCCAGGCGCCATACGAAGCCCAAGCCGCATCGCTTCCCCGAGGATGATCCGAAGGTGCGCGAGTGCGTCGCGAAGGCGTCGGCGACTTTCAATATTGATCCGATGCCGCTCTACCTCCTGCTGGACGTTGAGGGTGGTCAGGTCGGGAAGAACTCCAAGCTCAACCGCAACGGCACGTACGACATCGGGAAGGCACAGATCAACTCGAGCCATCTCCGGAAGCTGGCCGCGCGTGGGATCTCGGAGGATGTCCTCCGGAACAACCTGTGCGTCAACATCCTGGTCCAGGGCTGGCTATTCAAGGATGGTCTCGTACGCAGCAAGTCCGTGGCGAAGGCTCTCGCGCTCTACCATTCGCCCGACCCGGCGCTCCAGCGGGTCTACCTCGAGAAGATCGACAAGGCCATTGCCCGCCGGCTGTCCCGGCTGGCGGCGACCCCCTAAAGGAACCCTCGTGTACCTCCACCACCAGATCCTGGCCCACCTGCGGGTCATTCACACCAGCATTCCGCGCCTGCTGTCGGTCACGACCGACATCACCGGTGACGTCACTCATCGCTCGCAGAACACCCTGGTGCTGCAGCGCACCTCCGGCAACAAGACGACGCGGGTCGACCTGACACCTCACGTCCTCCACGAAGACCGAGCCATCGACCGGCTGGCCAAGGAGACGTCACTGCCACCGCACGTGGCCAAGGAGATCTACTGGGCAGGGCGCGAACTCTTCAAGCTCAACCCTCGTGGCTCCTGGTGCACGGCCGATGGCGCGGCATCCAGCTGTGACGATCCGGCGCCGGTGGGCGAAGCTCGCGAGGCCCTCCACCCGATGGTCGCGGACGCCCTGGATCGCCTCGAGGAGTTGCTGCCGAACGTGGATGCCATTTTCGTCGACACGGGAAGCAAGAACGGGTCGGACGGACGTGTGCGGACCTGGCTGTGGCTGCGCTTCGAGCGCGAAGGTCACGAGCTGGCCGCCATCAACAACGCGGCGATCGCCACGCACGTGGCTGATGGCCTGCGACCGAGGCCGGGTGAATACCTGCAGGCCAACCAGCTGCGCCTGGCCGCCTGGGCGAGGCAGCTCGGCGTGCCCGTCGAGGACGCCCCGGAAGCGCTCCACCTGGCCAGCTTTCTGACCGCCCAGCTCGGCTACGACAGCATCCCGCTGCGCTGATCGCGCGCGGGGCGACACAGAATCGACCAGGGGCAGCAGGAGGCGGCCCCGACAGAGAACCACCACGTGACCAAATCCGAACTCGCCCAGAGACTTCAGTCCGAGACGGGCATCAGCCACGCATGCGCGATGGACGTGATCAACAGCTTCGCAACCATCGTGGCTTCGCACGTCGCGCAGGGCGGCACCGTGCAAGTGGCCGGGTTCGGCCGCTTCCTCTCCAAGCCGTGGCCAGGCCGACAGGCGAAGAGCCCGCGAACCGGCAAGCCGGTGTGGCTGCCAAGCACCCGGATCCCCGTCTTCAAGCCGAGCGCGGGCTTCAAGGCCGCGGTTCGCGAGGCGCGCGCACTCCGGGAGTCGGACGTGCTGGCTGAGATCTGACCGATCTTTCGGTGCGAACGCCGGCAGCGATGCTCAGCGGCATGACACAGATGACTTTCATTCCCCCTCAGTCGCGCCTTCGGCCCATTTCACGCGAGGTGCTCGATCGCGCCCTCGCGGAAGGCTTCACTGACCTCCAGGCCCGGGTGATCGCGGCACGCGTGCCTCAGGAAACGACCGAGATCCGTCAGCTCATCGCGCCCAGCGTTCGGTTGCTCGACAGCCCGGATCTGCTGCCGGATATCGACGTGGCCGCGGAAGCCATCGCGGACGCGATCGCCGACCCGGTCATGCATCTGGCCGGGGTGTTCGATCACGACGCGGACGGGGCGGACGCTGGCGCGGTGTTTCTACTTGCACTGACCGAATACTTCGGTGTGGCGAGGGATCGCGTGGTGCTGCTCCAAAGTCACCGTCAGCGCGAGGGCTATGGCGTCTCCGACGCGTTCGTCGAGCGGATCATTGAGGATCTGCCGCGCCCCTGTTTGTGCGTCACCGGCGATCAAGGATCCGGAGACGAACCTCGCCTCGCCAGGCTCAAAGAGGCGGGCTTCCTCACCGTGGTGACCGACCACCATGGCGTAGATGGAAAGGGCCCGCCATCCGCGTTGGCCTGCGTCAATCCGGCCCGGGGCGACTCGAAATTCGCCGATCCCCTGATCGCTGGCGTGCACGTCATGTGGCTCACCATGTGTGCGGTGCGCCAGCGGCTGCTTCAGCGCGGGTATCTGCCGATCGACGCTCCGTCGCTGGCGCCGCTGCTCGCGTGGAGTGCGGTCGGCACGACGGCCGACGCGGTGTCGCTGGCCCGCTCGCGCAACAATCGCGCGGTCATCCGCTACGGGCTTCGCCTGATCAACGCATCGGATCGGGCGCCGTGGCAGGCCATGCGGAAGATCATGAAGAAGGAGGGTCCCTTCAGCACGAAGGACATCTCCCACGGGGTAGGGCCGCGCATCAATGCGCGAGGTCGCATGTCCGATCCGCTGGCTTCCCTGCAGTTCCTGACCACGACGCAGCAGGACCAGGCGGACTATCTGGCCGCGCTGCTCGAGAGTGAGAACGAGGCGCGCAAGGGCGTCGAGCGCACCATGACCGCGGTGGCGATGGAGATCGCCAGCGTCCAGGCTCAGGCCGGCATGGCTGCGCTGGTGATTCACCTGCCAGATGGTCACAGCGGCGTGCACGGCATTACCGCGTCGCGGATCGTCGAGGCGTTTGGCCGGCCGACGTGCTGCCTGTCGCCGAAGCAAGGCAAGCCAGGCGTTCTGACCGGCTCCCTGCGCACAGTGCCCGGGGTCCACGTCCGACGTGCACTGGCCACCGTGGCCGAGGCCCACCCGGACCTCTTGCTCTCCTATGGCGGGCATGCGGGTGCTGGCGGGACGTCGCTGGCGGAGCAGGATTTGGTCCGCTTCCACGATGCCATCTGTGAGGCGGTGGCGGCCCAGGCGGACCCGACCTCGTTCGGACCGGTGACCTGGAGTGATGGCCCGTTGTTGCGCGCGCCGGACGAAGCGGTGCTCGAGGAACTGGACGCGCTGGAGCCGTATGGCCGCGAGTTCGAGCCGCCAGCCTTCACCGACCAATTCGTGATCGAGCAGGTCAAGCCGGTGGGCGATGGTAGTCACCTCAAGCTGCAGCTGCGCAGCCCGTACGGCCGTCACCCGGGCATCTGGTTTCGCGCGATGTCACCTGGTGGCGTCATGCCAGTCAAGGTCGGGGATGAGGTAGTGGCCACATACCAGTTGGCCGCCAACAGCTTCAGAGGGCGCACGACGGTGGACATCCAGGTCCAGTCGGCGCGGGTCATTCAGTGAATAGGAGAATCAGGATGGACGCACAGGAGTCGAAGACGCCGGCGCTCGTGGTGGGCGTGATCGTCGCGGCGATCGCCGCAGTCGCAGTGGGCGTGCGCTACAACCAGCGGTCCGACGTCGCGTTGCCGTTGTCGGCCGTGGCACAGGCCGAGGCACGCCCGATCCCTGCCTCACCCTGGCAGAGCGAGATTCCTACGGGCGATGCCGTCGGGCAGGGAGGCCTGGCCTTGGTTTCGGATGCGACGATGGGGCAGAGCGCGACAGACATCGGTATGGCGTCGGACGTTCCCAACGCGGTCCCGGCTGCCGCCGGCGCCGAGCCCCAGGCGGCGGACCCGATGCACACCATGCGGATTGACGGATCCACGCTCGACGCCATGGTCGACTCCATCAACGCCATCACCGCCAGCTTGCCGCGGGATGACGCCAAGGCGTTCCAGAAGGCGGTGCGCGTGCTGATGGTCGCAAGCCTGCCCATCGAGCAGCTGCGCGCGCAGAAGGTGGCGATCGACAAGCTGCCGCCGGAGAAGCTCATCGCGGGCGCCCAGCGGATCCTCGCCGGCCGCACGCCATTGGAGGTCCTCAAGATGGCCCAGGCGCGCATCAACGCGGAGCTCGCCAAGCGTGGGCAGGGATACGGGCAGGACCATGGCCTGCCGACCTCAGGGCTGCAGGTGGTGAGGTAGAGACGTTACGTCTTCCGTGGACGGCGGGCGCCGGCCTTGCCGTCATGAGGTAGCGACGGCGCGCCGCGGGCTTCCTTGCTGGTGGCTCGCGTGGTGCGACCTTCGATCTTCGCCGGCTCGCCGACGCTGGGCATCAACGTTGCCACGGACGTGCCATCGGGAACGATGGCCAGGACAGGCAGGCCGTGCGGCACCGGCCGGGTGATCGCCATCGCGGAGGCGCCGCGCGCAGAGACGCCGGCGAACGCCATCAGCGCCAGGTTGTAGCCTTGCATGGCCGTCTCAACCGCAGTCCGGGCCTTGTCCAGCAGCCGGAGGGTCGCGGCCAGCCAGTCGCACTCGTCGGCTTCCGGCTGGGCCTTCTGGCTCTCATCCATGGTGCGTCCGACGAACCGGGCGACCAGCTGAAGCGCCGCAACGTGCTGTGCGCGTGAGGTCAGCGCGCCCTCGGCGATGACGCGCGCCATCTGATCAACCTGGGTGGGTTCGCACAGATGCTGCTCCCAGTCACGGAACTCATCCTCGCAGAGGCCGTCACCGGACAGCTTGGCCGCCTTGGTGTAGAACGCGACCATGTGCGCCAGTCGCCGCCAGGCTACGCCGGGGGCGGCGTCGCGGATGTGCGCGTCCAGGTCGTGGGACATCACTCGGAAGACTTCGTCCAGAGCCGACGTAGCGGTGTGGCGTGGGTCCGTGATGCGGACGGTGCGCACCGATGGGGGCAGCGAGGCAAGGTTGACCTGGCGGAACGGAACCGTCGGGATGAACGTCGTCTCATGCCGGGCGACGGCCAGCGTCAGGCCCGGCGGCCAGTCCGACGGTTCGCGGGGTGCGCGCGACTCCCAGATCGCGACCGGCAGTCCGTTGTCGTCGATCGCCAGCGCGTTGGGTGGACCCATGGCGTCCATGGCGTCGTACTCGGCCTTGCTGAGGCACGAGCGCGTCAGGAAGGCGCGCCACTGCGCGTCTGCCTCCTCCAGAAGGGCATCGATTTCGCTCGAAAGGCGACGGGTCAGTTCGTTGCCTGCGTCACACGAGGTCAGGATCTCCCCCAACGTTGCCGCGTGCGCGAGATGGGCTGCAGTCAAAGCTAGGCAGTGCGCCTCGGCCGGATTGGGCACGGGGAGTCGCATCTCGAACGGCTGTTCGGCCTGCTTGGCCCGAAGGCGATGGGTTCGGGACATGCGGTCAGCTCTCTGGTGTCCGTCGATAGTGGACTCAGGATGGCCCGGAGCCACCCCATCGGCCCGGAAAAAGTCGGGGACATTTCAGCACGTTTCGCAGATTCCCGCGGAACCTCCATGCCTACGCTGTGCGCATTCAACCGGAGAATAGCATGGCAAAGCGTACCAAACCCCAAAACCGAGGCCTCTTCCTGGCCGCCCTCCTGGCCAGCGGAGCCGTGTTTGCTTTCGTCGCCTATCAGCGCTGGGGCGGCCAGGCGCCCATCGCCACCGGGGACGCCGGCGTCGTGGCGGCCGATGAGGGCTTGCTTGATCGCTTCGAGGGGACCAATGCGGTCGGGCGCGCTTTCGAGAGCGTCGTAGACGCGGACCCGGCACCCAGGCGACCGGTTGCGTCGGCGCCGGAGCGGCCCAAGACCGCCGAGGACATCACCAACGAGCGGACCAGAGCAAACGCGGCACGCGGTGCCATCGTGGGCCAGCCGGCCGTCGTTTCGGCGAACAGCTTCATGTTGAACGGTCGCCAGGTCGTGCTCTGGGGCATTGCGGTTCCAGACGCACGGGTTCCGTGCCGGACGGGGTCCGTCGACTGGTATTGCGGCGAGCAGAGCCTGATCGCGCTTCGTCGGACGCTTGGCCGCTACGAGGTGGCCTGCTTCGACAAGGGGACCGACCGGCAGGGCCGGATGGTGGGCAAGTGCTTCGTTGGCCTATTCGATGTCGGTGCCGTGCTCGTTCGTGACGGCTGGGCGATCGCCGACACCGGCATCACCCGCGATTACAGCGCAGAGGAGTCCGATGCGAAGTTCAAGAAGAAGGGCATCTGGACCGGCACGTTCGATCGACGCACATTCGTGGGTGCCGGCGGGTGACCGCCGGCGCGCCGCTCACTGTCCTTCTTGCTGGTCCAGCCACGTCTCGTAGGACGTCACCTGGTCGAGCTTGAACCGCGACAGATCCTCGAGGACACCGACGAGGTAGGTGCCCTCGGGGGTCCGCAGTTGCTCGACTGGGACGAGGTCGTAGTTGACCTGGCCGAGGACGAACTCCTTGGCGCCTTCATGAAAGACGGGCACCCACTCTTCCGATTCCATGCGCGAAACATCTTCGGCCGGTACACCCGCCAGCTCCGCCGCCTGAATCTGCGTGAGCAGGGCAGCGGGCGAGAGCACCACGACGAACATACCCTCGGCCTCGGCGCTCAAGAACAGGATGCCGTTCGGCGCGCTGTGGACGTACAGTTCGCACGGCTCCCACGGCAGGAGGCCGAGCAGCGCACCGAACGCCTCCGCGTCCCAAAGAAAGCCGAAGTCGTCACGCGACAGCGACTGTGCGACCGATGAGAAGGTCTGCGAGAAGTAGCGCCACTGGAGCTCGTCGATGACCTGGGCCAGTTCGGCGATGGCGTTGGTCGAGGACTTCTCGACGTAGTGGTCGATCAGCCCCTCGTTGAAGCCGCGGATCACAGTTTCCTTGTTCGCCTGGCCAGTGAGCAGGATTCGGCCGACGTGGCGATCAGGGCACGATGCCAGGACTTCCAGGCCGGTCATCTCAGGCATCGCGTAATCGGCCACTACCACCGACGGGATGTTGAAGCGTCGCGGGTCGTACATGATCGCGTGGATCATCGGCACGTCGACTACGAGCTCGGCCTCGCCACCCTTCGCGCGGCGCCGCACCAGCGTGCTCAGCGCCGACGGGCGGCCCTCGACGGCGGCGATCTGGTCCAACGCCTCGCTCGCCGAGGAGAAGCTCTCCAGGGTCACGTTCAGGTGGGGCCGCATCACCTTGAGGTAGGTCTCGTTGTCGTCGATGTGCAGGACGCGCGTCGGAAAAAAGAACGGGGGCACCGTCTCAGGGATGTTACGCAGCACTGGGGGCGTCCTCTTGAAGCCTGGGAAAGGTAATGACGAAGCGGGTGAAGATACCTTCCCTCGAGCTGCAGGCAATGGTTCCGCTCATCTTCAGGACCACATCTTGGCAGTACGCCAGACCGATGCCCAGCGCGGTATCCGGGCGGTCCTTGCCGGAGACATACCTCTCGAACACGCGGGGTAGGGTGCCTGGCGAGATTCCGGTACCGCTGTCGAAGACGACGATTCGACCCCTGCCATCTTCTGTGCAGTCCACCTGGACATAGATGATCGCGTCGGTCTTCTTGGCCGTGTAGTGAATCGAGTTCTTCAGCAGGTTGAAGATCACGTTGGTCAGTGCTGGCGCCCAGCCCAGAAAGACGAAGTTGTCCTTGATCTCCACACGCACTCGCTCGCGCTCGCTGGCCGAGCCGTACGGATAGCGGGCGGCGGCCGCGGCGACGGTGGCGCCGGCGTCGACGCGGCCCATGGCTTGCTGGCTGGTCGCCTGAGCGGCGGCCAGGAGCATCTCGATGGTCACCTGGGCATGCTCGGCCTCCGAGGACACCGTCTCGGCCAGCTCGCGGACGATCGCGAGCGAACGGGCGCGCATCCTGGGCTTTATGAGCCCGGCGGCGATGGCTGCGTCATACCCGGCGATCAACTCTGGAAAGTGTCGGTCCAGACCGAGGGCCGCCAGGCGGATCGACGCGAGCGGCGTCCGAAGTTCGTGGGAGATGGTGGCGGTGACCGACTGCAGACTGTGGGTGCGCACGCGCCAGGCAATCGCGCGGCTGAGATCGCAGATCACCGCGCCCGCACCGGCGAACAGCCAGACCGCGACGAACGGACCGAGCGAACCGTACGGGATCTCCGGATGGTGGAAGAACAGATCCAGCAGAGCGCCGAGTCCGCAGCCGACGAGGACCGACACGAGGCTTGCGCGGGCGTCGAACAGCATGAAGACCAACATGACGCAGGCGAGTTGATAGGCCAGCCAAACCGGCGATAGCCCGTTCATCAGCAGCATGTAGGTGCTGAACAGAGGGAGGCTGGCGGTGATGTAGATGAGCCAGTAGGACGGGAGCAGGTGCCGCCAGCGCTTCGGGATCAACGACTCGAACACGATCGGTAGTCCGAGGATCGCCATCGTCAGCCGAAGCCAAACGTTCTCGTGGGGCTGGGGGTACAGGAGTCCGAAGACGACATAGAAAAGGGGTTGCGCGACCACCGCCATCGCGCCGAGCAGAGCCATGCGGTTCTCGGCCACCTGGGCCCCCTCGACGACGGAGCTTCGAAGCCGGGAGAGATTGGCTCGGAAGTTGGCTCGCAGGTGGGCGCGAAGCCGCTGGGCAGGGGGGCGCTTGGGCATGGTCATGGATCGAGATTGACCGCCCATGATACCGCCCAAAATTGGGGCAACTTTGGCGCGGCGGCCCGGCCACCAGTCTACGGGCATGATCAAAAGCGCCCACACCGTCACGGACTGGCACGCCCCGCTGCGCGGCATGCGCAGTCTCGGTGCCACGACCGCCCGGCCTGGCTCCCTCGCGGGACTCCATGCCGCGCGGCAAGCTCACCTCTCCCAGTTCTTTACGCCGGAACCGGTCGCGGCGCTGATGTGGCGCATTGCACAGCCGGCGATGACGGCCGCGCTGGCGAGGCATCCCGGTGCACAGGTGTCGATTCTGGACAACAGCGTCGGCACCGGCAGTCTGCTGCGATTCGCTGATCCGGCGCTTCACGTCCTGGGCGGCGCCGACATTCACGAGCCCAGCGTCACCGCGCTGATGTCCGTCGCGGAGGAGGCGGGATTCATTCTGACGATGGAGGCCCTCGCGCTGCCGGAGCAGCGTGCGAAGGGGTGGGGTGTGGGCCTCATCAATCCGCCGTTCTCCATTCACCTCGAATCGCCGCTCCTCCAGGCCGGTTGCGCGACGACGATGGGCAAGTTCGGTGAGCACACGTCGGCAATGAGTCATGTCTATGCCCTCGAGCGAGCGCTCGCCGCTTGCGCCATCGTGGTCGCCCTCCTGCCCACCAGCTTCGCCTCCACGCTGGCGGACTCGGGTCTCGATGAGGGCCGTTTGCGGGCGGTGCTGCGCCTCCCAGCGGGCTCGTTCCGCGAGGAAGGCACGGACGTGGACGTCAGCATCGCCGTGTTTGGAGGGTGCCACCCGGCGCCGCCCATCGTTCGCACGCTGTCGACACTGGACGAGGCGCTGCCAACACTGGCGCTGGAGTGCCCCAACACGGCCGAGGCACGGGCGACACTGACGCCGGCCAGCATCACGGCGTCGGTGCCGGCGGTCACTCTCCCGGTCACCGGTGATGCGCGCGTGCGGATTTCCCACAGTGGACGCAAGGTCCACATGGGCTTTGCTTGCGGCTTTACCCAGGCCCGGGTGATGAATGCCGTGTTGCGGTCCAAGCTACCCGCGCGGCTGCCGGAGGAGGGCCGCTATCCGGCAGGTGTGCGCTTCAGGGGGCAGGGGCAGCTCGACCTTGAGGTCTACCTTGCCCAGCGCGACCCGCTCGCGGCGTGGCAGCAGTTCATCGAGGCGGTTCGGGCAGCTGGCGGCGATCCTCGGCCCGACCCCGGCATTGTCGGGTACCTGCGCCGGCGCATCCGTCGCGACACGCGTGCACGGACGCCGCTCGGTCGCATGGCTTTGATCGAGGGGATGCCCCAGACGGGCACGTTGCGCGCCACCGCACGCAAGGCGCTGCAGTGCGATCCGATGAAATGGGGCTCGGGGATCTTCCTCCAAGGTCAGGAGGTGGAGTTCACCACCGTGGGCGGCACGTACCGGACCACGCATCCCGTGACGGGTGAGGCTCTGGTGCTCGATGCGCCCGGCTTCGCCGCGGCGTTCCAGTACGAGCAGGCCGCCACGGGGTCAGGTTGGGTGGAGATCCATCCGAGCCGGGAAAAGGTGTTTCCAGTGCAGGCCTCGGCGGCACGCGCGCGCTTAGCGGCGACGGGCGCCGATCGCGTGGCGTCCTGGTCCTACCAGCTGGCCGACGTAGTCGAGCTGCGTCTCGCACGCCGCGGCGTGGTTGGCTTTGAGATGGCGCTCGGCAAGACGCGCACCGCGATCGCGCTCTGCCTGGCCGGCGGTCGGCACAACCTGATCTGCGTCGAGGCGCATCTCGTGGGTGAATTGCTGACCGAACTCGCCGAAGTCGGCGTCCCTAAGGACGACTACCAGGTCATTCTGTCCCCAGACGACTGTAGTGACCTGCGCCGGATCAACGTGATCGCGTATAGCCGCCTGCGCATGCCGATCAACCGAGCGCACACCCGCCGCACCTACGCCAGCCTCCTGCGCCGGCGCATCGCGACGATGGTGTGTGACGAGGCGCACCTGCTGCGAAATCCCGACTCAGCCCAAACGCGCGCCGTGTACGCCGTCAGCCCGCGCCGCCGATACGGCATGACCGGCACGCCATGCGCAAACCTCCCTCGAGACCTCCTCCCGTTGATCGCGTGGGCGGGCGGTGACGGCACCGCCGTGCAGCCCTACGGCCGCTTTCATCCTTACTTGGACCCGCTGTTGCTGGCCAGCATGCTGCCGGCGCGCCGCGGCGTGGACGTGTTTCGGGAACGCCACGTGGTCACCGAGTGGGTAACCAACGAGTTTGCCGAGGACCTACGCTCGGGCGCCAAGCGAGAGGTGCCCAAGGTCGAGGGCCTCGCTCAGTTGCGCGCGTGGGTCGCACCCTTCATCAAGCGTCGGGTAGCTCAAGAGCCGGAAGTCGCCAAGTACGTGCGCACGCCTCCGCATGAGGTCGTCCATCACGTGGTGCCTTGGGACGCGGCGCACCTCTCGTACTGGCTCACGGTGGCCGACGAGTTTACGAACTGGTACCACCACGCACGTGCGCAAGCGTCTCACCAGGGCAAGCAGCTCAACCTCATTGCGCTGCTGGCGCGCATTGGCGCGCTGCTGATGGCGGGCAACTTCCCGCAACACGGGGTCGAGGGCTTTGGGGTGTACGGGCGCCTGACCAGCAAGCAGCGCTTTGCCATCGAGCGGGCGATTTACCACGTCCGCGACGGGCACAAGACCATCGTCTACGTGGAGAACCCGGGCCTTGCGAACCTGCTCGCCAAGGAGATCAGCGCTGCGGGCGTGGCCGCGATGCCGTTCCACGGACAGATGACGATTGCGGAGCGCAATCGCGCCTTGGCGGATGACTTCCGGCGCGGGGACATCGCGTGCATGGTCGCTACGGTGGGCGTCGTCCAGACCGGACTGAACATCCCCGAGGCCTCTCGCGGCATCTTCGCCGCCCGATCGTGGACCACCAAAACCGAGCAGCAGGCGCGCTATCGCATGCTGCGCCCCCAGCAGACGCGGCGTGCGGTGTTCGAGACCCTTGAATTGCCCGGAAGCCTGGACACCTATCAGGCGATGATGCTCGACTTCAAAGCGGACGCGACCGCCGCGGCGGTGGATTTCCTGATGCCAAAGAAGGGGCACGAGGAGTTCGCGCACCTGGACACGATCATCGAGCGCTTCGTCCGGGGCCTCTCGGACATGCGCGGCCAGAAGATCCACGAGTTCCGCACGGAGTTGAAGAATGCAGCATGAAATCGTCGGTTCGGTACGGATCGGTCCCGAGTGGGCGTCCATCAAGCGACGCGGGACGTCCGGTGTGGACACAGCCCGAATTCTGGGCCGCTCGGGGGAGGGCGACGATGAGGTGATCTACCTCGACCGCATCCTGCACCGCCAGGACGGGGAAGCCTACGCCGAGGGCTGGCGCGCATGCGGAGCCTTGGTGACCCAGCTTTTTCGCGCCCGATAAAACCCGCTGCAAGTTTGAATCGCACGGACGGGTGAGACGGTGGTTACGTCTCCACCACGAAGGTCCGCGCCATGTCCAACGCCACCGATATGATCCGTCTCGAATGCTTCAAGGGCGGTAGCCAGAAGTTCTACGAGATCATCCTTGAGCAGTCCGGCCAGGCCGACGACTACAAGGTCATCACCCGATACGGGCGCATCGGAGCGGCGGGCAATACGGCGCCGAAGTTCGAGCACCTGACCCATGCCCAGGCCGAGCGCGAACGCGACAAGCTGGTGCGCGAAAAGGAGCGCAAGGGCTATCAGGTGATCCGCCGCACCGGCCCGGCCAGTCAGACGCCGAGCGTCCCACCGAGCGCGCCGGCCGCCCCAGCAGTGCCGACAGCCGCGCGAGTGGACGTGGACCTCCAGCTGGCCGCGCCAGCCGCGCTGGATGCCGACGCCCTGATCGAGGCGCGCGGCTACTTGATGCAGGAGAAGCACGACGGGGTACGGGCGGTGCTCTCGGTCCAGGCCGGCGTGCCGATCCTGACCAACAAGCGGGGCCGAGCGCTGGATGTGCCGGAGAGCGTGGCGGCGTTCGCGGCGGCGGCGCTGATGGACGCCGGCGAAACGGTGCTCGACGGCGAGCTGGTGGGCGAGCGCCTCTACATCTTCGACATCCTGATGCTTCGCGGCGAGGACATGCGCTCGGACGGCTTCCGCCGTCGCTACGCGACTCTGGAAGGCCTCCTTCTCCCGCACGCCGAGCATGTGACGCTGAGTCCCGCCTTCTCCTTTCCGACTTCGAAGCGCGCCAACTACGACGCCCTGCTGGCGGCCGGCGCAGAGGGCGTGGTGTTCAAGAGTGGGTCCGCTCCCTACACCGCCGGGCGCAGCGCGGCCAATGGCGACTGCTTGAAGGTGAAGTTCGTCGAGTCGGCCACCGTGCGCATCAAGGCGCAGCACCCGACCAAGCGCAGCGTGTCCATCGAGATGCTCGATGGGGATACGTGGGTGGATGTCGGCAACGTGGCCATCCCGGCGAACCGGCCGATCCCAGCCGTCGGAGCACTGTGCGAGACGCACTACCTCTACGCCTACCGCGGCGGATCGCTGTACCAGCCGGTCTACAAGGGCGAGCGCGATGACGTGTCCGATGCGGACTGCGGGATCGGGCAGTTGAAGTTCAAGGCCGAGGCCCGCCTCGCCGCTTGACCGGACGTTTTGGCTCGCAACTTTCGCGCGGGCCATCCCCGGCTCCAATGGTTACACCTTCCACGGAGAACGCCATGACCTTCTTGAACGCACTCAAGCCCCTTCTGCGTGGCCAGTCCGCAGTGACTCTGCGGCTGTCTGCAAATGCAGACGGTGGCTTCCGCCTGATCGTGACACCGGCCCTGCAAGGCATCGACGCCGACACGGACGATGTGGAGTTGGCCCACCTACAGGCGCTCCTGGCCGCGCCCTTCACACTGACGCTCGCTGCGGAAGCGGACCTCGACCAGGCGTTCACCGAGGCTGTGGCGCAGTTCCATGCGCTGCGCGAGCCGAAGCTCAACGAGCTGGATGCGCTGCGCGCCCGCATGGAGGCGGCAGCGGCGGACGCCAAGAAGCGCGCCGACGACGCCAAGGCCGAGGCAAAGGCCAAGGCGAACAAGGGAAAGACAACGCCCGCGAAGGTGCCGGCGAAGCCGCAGCCTGCGCCGCCACCTACAGGCGACATGTTCGCGACGCTGGCCGGCGGTGCCGCTCCCGCGTCCGACGCACCCACCAGCAACGACGAGGCGCAGCCGTCCCAGCCCACGGCCGGCGAGGCAGGCAACGAGTCCGCGCCGGACCCTGACGAAGCAGCGACCGAGGAGAGCTTGGCATGAGCGAGGTTGCAACCATCACCCGCGTGCAGCGCCGGTTCCGCTTTGGCGCGACCGTGCTGGAGGACATTGACCCGAACCTGTCTCCGGCCGAAGTGCTGGCGCTGTATGTGCCCAGCTACGCCTTCCTTGCGCAGGCGACGGTGGGCGAGCCGGCGAACGAGGGCGACTATCTCGTCTATCCGGTGCTCAAACCGGCCGTGCACACCAAGGGAGCGGTGCGCCCATCCCGGACCAAGCGAGCGGCCGCCGAGGCGGCCATCGAGGGCATCCGTAAGTGGGCCGGCAAAAACGAGGACGTGTCCAAGGAGGACCGCTGGAAGGCGGTGTTCGACGTGACCCGTAACGCTGCCACCCGCGCGCCGGGCGTGGTTGACGCCGCCTACCTGCCGCTGGTCTGACTATGACGCTCTGGTCGCCTCCACGGATCAGCAAGTCGGCGCTGGCAAACACGCGCGCCGCGTTCGCACCGCTGGCCAACGGCTTGAATCGCGCCGCGCGAGGCGCTGCGGCGCGCCGCGCGATCCGTGGCCTGCGGGCCGGGCGAGTCTCGCACGGCGAGATTGAGCAGGCGCTGGCGGCCGGGGAGGGCGGACTTCTTGCCCTGCTCGGTGCGCGCGCTGGACTCCCGGAGCTTCCGACTATCCCTCCCCGAGCGCTGGAGCAGCTGCCGTCTCGGACCATGTTGTCCGCCGCCACTATCGATTCGCTGCTGGTGTGGTGCCGGGCGTTTCTGGCCGAGGGGCATGTGACCGTCGAGGAGATTCACGCGGTCAAGGAGGCGGAGAGTGCCAGCGGGTTGCTTCGCCTCGTGGTCGCCGCGTGGAATCGAATGGTGGACCGGGTGGTAGACGACATGGGCCTCTACGTGCCGGACGCCTCCCGGTGCGCCTATACGGTGGCCCCAGCCACCGTGTTGCGGGCCATGGACCAGATGAGCGGACACGGCTACGGCATAGACAACCTGTTCGACGAAGGTCCGCACGGAGACGGGGTCATGGTAGTCACCGACGGCTGGCCCGTCGTGGATCTGATGGCCGACCCGGCGACGGACCCCGCGTTCTTTGCTGCCGTCTGCGAGGCGTGGGACGCACTGGCCGTCAAGACGCACCTGGTTGTCGCCAGTGGGGACACGGACAACTACCTGGGCGGGATGCTGGCCGAGACCCTTGAAGACCTCGGCCGTACCGCAACGTGGGAGGGCGACGTACCGCGCTTCGCTCCCAAGGCCATCGAGGAGGCGTTGGAGGACGGCGGGTGGTATCCACCGGAGGAGTTCGCCGACGTGGCTGCCACGTTCCTGCGCCACCGAAAGCACGAGCGTGCCGCGCGGGCGATGGCAGCGAAGGACAGAGACGCCGGGCTGGTGGGGCATCCGGACAAGCTGGCTCTCCTCGCCAACCTCAAACACTTGGCAGGTGCTGTGCCGGACAGCCTCAGTCCATTTCGGGGCCGGCGGCGCACCAAGTTCGACGTGTTCTACTCCAGCGAGGGCCAGGAGCATCACTGCGCGCTGGTGGCGCACCACGCGGGATTGGCACCGATGTATGAGTCGCAGCTGCGCGACGCGCAGAGCGAGAGCGCGGTCTTCTTTTCGGCCAACAACCCGCAAGACCCGGCCCAACTTCTGACGGTCGCCAAGCAGGGGATTATGCAGGTCGCAGCGGCGTCCGCCGCGCTGTCCTACGTTCAGGAGTACAACGATGCCGCGACCCCTCGTTGACACAGTGACCGACGCCAGCCTTGATCGCGTCGGGCAGATCAGCACCACCTTCGCGCTGCTGTTCCATTGCCGCGCACACAGCAACAACCTGGAAGTGGTGACGGCCCACCGCGTCGATACCGTCAAAGGGTCGCCGGTGATCGGCGCGGGGCGGCCGATCACCCCGGAGGATGAACGCAAGGTTCAGAGCTTGCTGCTCTCCCGGCGCGAAGACCCCGCGCCCCTCCAGGTGTTTCCGGAGCGCCTGCTGTTCTGCGACGGCGCTCGGTTGGTCTGGTGGCAGCCCTCGCAGGTGCGGCCGATGCACCTGCGCGATACCGACGGCAAGCCGACCGTGATCCTCACGCGGTGGCCCAATCTGGTGTTCCACGTCGCCGACCGCGACCTGTCCGTTGCGACGTTCGCAGGAGAGGGGCGGCCGGCGGCCAACACGAAGCTGCTCCACTCGACGCTACCGAACATCTACGGCGACACGCGGGTGTGCACCGGCAACGCCACGCTGCCGGTCGGCGCAGCGGTCGATGAAATCCCGGCATGGGAGGCGGTGATCTTCGAGACGGCCTTCACCCATTCCAACTATCCGGGGGCGTTGCGCCGTGGCCGTGCCAAAGACCCGATGGACGTGGAGGACTTCTGGCGCGCACGCGATGGCGCAGTCGATGGATTCCCCTACAAGCGCGCCGCCGATACGGGCGTGACGCTTGGTGAATGGATGGCCGAGGGCGGTCGGGCATGAGCGCGAACGTTGATCCGCGCGACGCTGCTTTGCAGGCCGCCTTCCCCACTGTTCCGGTACCGCGTTTCGGCGCACTGGCCGACCTTCCCATCGGCCGAAAGCGCCTCCTTGTGGCCGCCGATGGGGTGTATCTGGAGGTCCGCAGCTCCGCGCTGCATGCGCGCCTTCGGCTGGCCACCGTGGATACGCCAAACGGGGCGTGTGAGGAGTTCATCGCCCCGACCGGAGGGCGGGTGGATCAGAACTGGATCGGCCGACTCGCCGAATTGGCGCTGGCCAGCGGGGACCAGGAGGTCGCTGCGGGCATCCTCCTCAGTGAGGGCGGCTGGGCGCTGCACCGACCTCCGACGATTTCCTCCTCGGGTGGCCACGTGTCGTATCGGGACGATTTCGAGGACGACCGTCTGCTGGTGGACATGCACAGTCACGGCGCGCACGGCGCCTTCTTCTCGTCCACTGACGACGCCAGCGACCTCGCCCGTCCCGGGCCGTACTTTGCGGTCGTTCTTGGCCAGTGCTTATCGCATGAGAGCCTGACATGGGTGGTGCGCTTCGTCTGTCCGCCGTACCTGATTCCGCTCGACACCGAGCAGCTCACACGTCTGGGGTTCTTCTGATGCCTTCCTTCTCGGTTCCTGCGTCGCTGGTGGGTGAGGCGCGCCGCCCGCGCGTGATGATCGTCGGCGTGGGCGGTACGGGCAGCCACTTTGCCGAGGCGTTTGCGCGCCTCCAGCACACCGTCATGGCGCTGGGGCATCCCGGCTTCGACGTGACCCTGGTGGACGGCGACCGAGTGAGCGCCTCCAACGTCGGCCGCCAACGGTTCTACTCCTCAGACGTGGGGCTGCCGAAGGCGTTGTGCCTCGTGCACCGGATCAACATCGCCTTCGGGTTCGATTGGGAGGCGACGCACGGCTATTTCAACCCCAAGAGTCTCGGGGATTATCGAAGCCCGGACCTGCTCGTGACCTGTACCGACAAGGCACTGGTTCGCGCTGCCATCGGTAGCCACATGGCCAAAAAGGTCAGTGATTGCCTCTGGTTGGACTTCGGCAATGGGGCCTCGGAGGGGCAGTGCTGTATCGGCCACCTGGGCCGGCCCGCCAGCGGCGAGCGGCTCCCCAACGTCTTCGACCTCTACCCGGAGCTGGCCAAGATGGAACGGGCGGACCGCGAGGAGCCGTCTTGCTCGATGGCCGAGGCCATCGCACGGCAGGAGTTCCCGATCAATCAGCAGGTCGCGCAGTTGGGCATATCCCTGTTGTGGACGCTGCTGCGCAAAGGCGCTCTCGATCACCACGGCTACTTCGTGCAGACGACGCCCTACGTCCTGACGCGACCGATGATGATCGATCCGGTGGCGTGGTCTTTCTACGGATATGAGACGCCGAAGGTGCGAACTCGCTCCCGCAAGCGCGCCGCGTGATGCCGCGTGGAGTGGTGATGGCTATCGCCAACTATTGCCCGCCTGCCGCGAACAATTGCCACGCACCACCAACTTTTGCCATCCACCACTAACCCTTGCGGCGGCGACGGGACGCCTCAGCAGGATTTGGCGCGAAGGGAAAAGGCGGTCATGTGATGGGTTGCTTTCGAAACGCGCGCCAACTTTCGGATGCGCGACCATGATCGACGATTGTTGCGAGTGTCGAACGGCCCCCTTGAACGACACCGTATCCACTAACGAGAAGGAATGAGCGCAATGGCCAGTCGCGGCGTGAACAAAGTCATCATCGTAGGTAACCTGGGTGCCGACCCGGAGACCCGCTACACCGGCAGCGGCACCGCCATCACCAGCCTGCGGATCGCCACGTCCGAACAGTGGACGGACAAGCAGAGCGGCGAACGCCAGGAGCGCACCGAGTGGCATCGCGTGAAGATGTTCGGGCGGCTCGCTGAAATCGCGGGCGAGTACCTGACCAAGGGTCGCCAGGTCTACATCGAGGGCTCGCTGCGCACCGACAAGTTCACGGACAAGGAGGGCGTCGAACGCTACTCCACCGACATCGTTGCCAGTGAGATGCAGATGCTCGGCGGCGGACAGGATGGTCAGGGCGACGGTCAGCAGGGTGGCCGCGGTCAGGGCCAGCGCGACCACGGTCAGCAGCAGCAGCGAGGGCAGGGCAGTCAGGGCCGCGGCAATGGCGGCAATGGCAATGGCAATGGCGGCGGCTACGGGAATCGCGGTGGCCATCAGGGCCACGGACGGGGCGCTGGCCAGGGCCAGGATCAGTACGGTGGCCCGCGCTCGCAGGGCGGTGGTGGTGGGGGGTACGGCGGCAACGGAAACCAAGGTGACAATAGTTTCTCAGAAGACGATATCCCATTCTAGAAACGTTAAGAACGCGTTAATTAGCACGTAAATAGAAACACTCCGCAGCCATCAAGTCAAGCGACCCACCTATGCTTCGCCTTATCGCTACCGCCGCCGTCGTGGTCCTCTGCATCGTCCTGGTGGGCGCGGCGATAGGCCTCGCTGGTCGCGCAGGAAATCGTCGCCGCCTGGACAAGCGTCGAGATCGCTCCGGCGGCGACGGGCCGTCCGAGGCTTAGGCCGCTGTGGCTGGGAACGCGCAGTCCAACGACAGCACGGCGCTCGCCGTGCTCTCGTCGTTTGGGGTCACAAAGCCGTGGCACCCGCCGCTGCTGCTGCCCGCGTCCTACGACGACTTCACCGATCCGCTTACGGACTTGCGCCATCTTGAGGCCGGTGTACCGCGCGCCGTGCATGTGCACGCGATCGATGCGCCGACCCGCGCCGGGCGCGGCATCCCGCGTGTGACCTTCCTGGTTGCCGACGCTGAGGACCAACGCTGGCGAGTCACCCTGTTTGGTGACGATCCAGCGACGGGTGCGGACATCCACGCCGGCACCGAGCTGTTGATGCTGGTGGTCGGCAAGGAGTGGCGCGGCGAGATGGGACTGACGTGCAAGGAGATCGTAGACCCCCGGTGGCTGGGCAAGGTGCGACCCCAGTACCCAGGCCGTGGCCCCGACCGCGAACGCACGCGCTCGGTGGTGCGCACCTTCCTGGCCGACAACATCCCGCGCGCGGCGGCCTACGTCGCCCGTCACCTGGAGCCGATCGCCCAGGTTCCCCAGCTGCTCGCGGCGGTCGGCTGCGAGGGATGGGCGTTGGAGGATGTGATCTGGCAGACGCATAAGCCGCAGTCGCTGGCCTACGCGTATCACGCCCGCAGGGCCTACCTGGAACTGGCGGCCGTCGGCGCAATCCATCGGTCGCAGTCCGGTCACGAACCACAGCCGGCCGAGCCCCTCGTTCTTCGGACCCTCGGACGCCGTGCCGCCGCGTTTCCAGGCCAGTTCACGGGCGACCAGCGCGCGGCGGTCAAAGGGATTGCGCAGGAGTTGGCGCGTCCCGTCGCGATGCGCGCGGTGCTGGCGGCCGACGTGGGAACGGGCAAGAGCTGGGTCGCCGAGCTGCTGGCGGCGGCGGCCGCGGACGCGGGTGGCCGCACGCTCATCATGGCCCCGACCTACCCGCTGGCGGTGCAGCTCGCAGAGGAGTTCCAGCGCATCTTTCCGGCGATCCCCTGTGTCCTGGTCGCCGATGGTCACGACGATTCCCAGGCGCACGCCGCCACCGTCGTCGTCGGCACCAGCGCGGTGCTTAGCCGCCAGTTGGGCACGTTCTCGCTGGTGGTGGTCGACGAGCAGCAGCGCTGGTCGCGCACGCAACGCGAGCACTACGTGAGCACCCGAACGCACCTGCTGGAAATGTCGGCCACGTGCATTCCGCGCACGCAGGCCCTGATCCGCTTCGGGAAGGTCGCGGTGTTTCAGATGCGCGAGACCCACGCCAAGAAGGAGATCCACACGCACCTGTGGGAAGGCAGCGGCGCACCGATGTTCGCCCAGATAAAGGCGGCCATCGAAGCCGGCCGTCCGATCATGGTGGTGTACCCCAAGCGCGAGTCCGAGTCCGACGAGGACCAGGCTAAAGGGAAGGGGAGGGGTAAGGCCAAGCCCAAGCCGGCCGGGCAGATCGACGACAGGCACAGCATCGAGGAGGCCTTTCCCCGGTGGGATGCGATGTATCCGGGGCGCGTGCGGGCGATGACAGGCGAGGACGATAACGAGACCAAGCGGGCGGGCATCGACGATCTCAAGGAAGGGCGCGCGCAGATCCTGCTGACCACCACGGTGGTCGAGGTTGGAATCTCGGTGCCGAACCTCTACGACATCGTCGTAGTGCATCCCGATCGCTACGGGATCACGACGCTGCACCAGCTCCGTGGCCGCGTGGCACGCAACGGTGGCGTGGGCCACTGCCACCTGTGGTGTCCCGAGCCGATGTCAGCCAAGACCCGCGAACGCCTGGAGGTTGTGGTCAGCACGACCGACGGCTTCGAGTTGGCAGAGGCGGATCTTCGCATCCGCGGCACCGGCGATCTGGGTGCTGACTCCAACACCCAGTCCGGGGCGGACGAGACCCTCCTGTTTGGCGCGCCGTTGACGGTGGAGCTGATCGAGGATGTGGCCGCCATCTGGGACTACTTCGTGCCGTCAGGCGACGGAGCATCCGCTGGGGGTGAAAAACACACACCCCAAAGCCCCGCATTTCGCTCGGCCAGCCCCTGACGCGCGCCCTAGCCTTGCACGGTCCTGTGACTTCCGGATCGACGCAATGCCCTCATCCCGCCTGGCGCTCGCCATCATCCTCGCACTCCCGGCTGTGCTCCCGCGCCCGGTGCGCGCCGACACCCGCTTGGAGATGCGGCGGGCGATGATGTTCACCGACACGCTCGACGGCGCCGACGGTCTACGCGGCGGCAGCGTCGCGCCGTCGAATGGGACCGAGTCGATCGCTCAAGCCCCCATCGTTTCCGCCAAGGCATCCGTCGCGCCGGGGCCGGTTGCGATCCCTCGCGCCGACACGACGGCTGCTGCCAAGGCGACCGCGGCGCCGGGCAGCCCGGCCGCGAAGAAACATCCGGCCGGCGCGTCCCGCGCGCCGGTCGCCATCAAGCGGACCACTCCCCGGGCCGCGCATGCCCACCGGGCGACTCCGTCGTCCGCCGACGTAGAGCTGGTCGCCCAGCTGCGCAAGGAGATGGAGGCCAGGGACGCCGAACTACGCAAGGAGCTCCAGGCGCGGGACGCTCAGATCGCGGCGCTTCGTGAGGAGCTGAAGGCGTCTCGTGCTGCCGCGACCGTCCAGCTGGTCCCCGTAGTGCGCGGCGCTACGCCCGCGGCGGTGAAGGAAGATCCCACGGCGATCGCACTAAGCGCGAGCCGCCTCAACCGGGAAGCGCTCCAGGCAGTGAGCACGGGCGACTACCGGGTGGCCGTCGACAAATTCCGCCGCGCGGCCGACCTGAATGACCCGGCCGCGATGGCGAACCTCGGCACGATGTACTTGAACGGCACCGGCGTGCCGCAGGACGCCAGCCACGCGCTCCAGCTGCTCGTGCAGGCAGCGAACAAGGGCAATCGCACGGCCGCAGAGAACCTCGGGACGCTGTGCGAGTACGGCATCAGTGGGGTCGCTCGAAACCCCGTCCGGGCATACCAGTGGTACGAGGTCGCCGCGCGACTCGGAAGCACCACGGTCCAGACGTCCATGGCCCGCATCCGGGGGCGCGACTGACACGCCAGGCACAGAACTCGCGTTGATTTGGTGACCCCCAAATCGCGTGTGAAGGTCTGGACGTGGGCAGGACGCCCAACGGCAAAGGCCGAATGGCCGCTGGAAGCGATCAGCCCGCAACGCCACGGAGCGCTGCGCGGGAACACCACCACCACCACTCGCCCACGCGAGTAGCAGCACCTCTAAACCACAGGGAGAACCACCATGAAGATCATCCGCGCCATCGCTCTGCTCGGCCTGCTCGGCAGCTTCCTCGCACTCGGCGGCTGTGCCGCGACGCAGGTGGCCATCAGCAAGCATCAGCTGGTCGTCCAGAACAAGATGTCGGAGAGCGTCTTCCTGACGCCGACGGCGGACAAGACGGTCTACGTCGACGTGCGCAACACCACCGACAAGCCGAACTTCACGTTCGACGCGCCGGTCAAGGCCGCGATCGAGGCCCGCGGTTACCGCGTGGTGTCGAATCCCGACGACGCCCACTTCATGCTCCAGGCCAACGTGCTGCAGGTCGGCCAGAGCAGCCAGACCGCCTCCCAGGCGGGCTTCGGTGGCGGCTTCGGTTCGCCGCTCGATGGCGCGCTGACCGGCGTCGCTGCCGCTGCCGCGATGAACGGCAACATCAGCGGTCGCGGGCTCGGCGCGATCGGCCTGGCGGCCGGCGCGGCGGACTTCATCGCCGGCTCCATGGTGAAGGACGTGTACTACTCGGCCATCGTGGATATCCAGATTTCCGAGCGGACCAAGAGCACGGTGCACGTCAATGGCGAGCAGCACCTCGCGCAGGGTAGCTCCGGCGACGAGCTTCAGACCTACGACGAAACCTCCAACTTCAAGCGCTACCGCACCCGCGTTCTGTCCTCGGCCAACAAGGTCAACCTCAAGTGGGAAGAGGCTGAGCCGGTGATCATCCGCGGCCTTACCCAGAGCGTCAGCGGCATCTTCTGAGTTCCGTCAGCCCTTGCCGTGGAAGGCAGCCGTCCCCTCCGGGGGGCGGTTTTTTTGTGCCCGCAGCCAGAGCTATTCGAGGAAGACCGGCACCGCCGGTCAGTCGGCCAGCGTTATCGCCGCCCCCGTGGTGCGAGCAGATCCGAGCGGCCAACGGGCGGCGGTGGCGGCTCCGGCGGTTCCGGATCGGAGAAGCCGGCCGAAGCAATCGCCGCCTCCAGTCCGGTGAGCTCCTCGGCGTCCTCGGCGTCCTCCCGACTCCGCAGGGTGTTAATCCCTTCGTTCCAGGCGTGGACCATTTGCTTGGCGATACCGTGCCATTGCGGCTCGTTCTTGGCAGCCTCGATGACTTCCTTGCCGACCTCCACTGCGGACTCGCACAGCTTCTCGACCATAAAGGCGTACTCACGTTGCGCGATCCCGAGGCGGCCCTTGAAGAATTTCTCAAGCGCCTTGCCAGGCGCCCAGGTCTTGCGACCTTCTACGGAAAGGCCTGGTGGATTTCTGGCGTAGCGAGGATAGGCCTGCGTGGTCACCACGTCATAGATAGGGGTGTAGGCCACGTCGCCGAGGGCGGTGTAGTAGAGAGCAACGTTTTTTGAATGGCAGTCGGCGTTACGCACCACGTAGTTGGTCAGCAGGTGCCAGCCAAACTGCTGCATTTGTGCGCGCGTCGTTCCGCTAGGCAGGTACTGCCGCGTTGCGTGTAGCACTCGCTCCGTCGTTGTTGCGTACTTCTCATGTGGCGGCAAGCCCAGGAGACCGCATGCGTCCTCCAACCCATAGATTGGGCGTCCCTCCTCGTCCACGTCGAACCGATCCACGACCAGGATGCGGCCGTCCTGCGACATGCGCGCCTTGACGACGGGAACAACCTGCAATCGCTCCAACACACGCAGACTGTAGAACTCGTTGAAGCCGAGGTATGGGGTACTGTCGTCAGAGCCCTTGATGATGTGGCTGATGGTCCGGAAGGTTGATTTGCCCATGGCCTGCGAGCCATCGCTGTCCGCGGTCGGCGCAACGAACTTTGGCACAGCGCCGGAGATGGCAACCCGCGCGTACTGGCGCACGAGATCAGCGAAGTGTTCGGCCGTGTTGTCGCCGGCCAGCAACTCTTCGACGTGCAGGGGCTGCAGATCTGTCCCGGGTTGCTGGCCCTCAGGCGTCACGGTGACGCGCCCGATCCCCATGCCACCCACCACGGCCAGTAACGACAGGTCGGTGCCGTCCAGCAGTGGCCCGAAGGCTTCGCGAATGACGCCCAGCAGATAGCCTTCGGGCAGGTTCTGTCGAAAGAACGGGTGTAGGTCGCGCGGCCAGGTCCATGGTTCCTCTCTCACAGGCATGGCCAGGCTGACGAAATCGCCGGGGCCGGCGTCGGCTTCATACTTCAGCGCGTACTCGTCGCGATCGCGGTAGAGCTGCGCGACCTTGCGCCCCATCACGTGGACATCGAGCTTCATGGGAGGTCTCCCTCGCGCTGCTCAGCGAGGATGTCCTCGAGCGTCCGGCCATGCCCGTGCTTGACCACCTTGAGATCGTAGCCGGCCGCCTCGAGCAGGCGGACCAAGGCCGACACGCTCATATCACCCCTTGCGAGGGTTTCCATGCGGGCTACGGTCGTGCGATCCACGCCAGCTCGACACGCCAGATCCGTCTGGGTGAGCCGGGCATCCCGGCGCGCCTGTTTCAGCAACTCAGCAACGTCAGCGAGCGTTGTCATATTGTGGCCCTCGGGCAACAGAACCTTCGAAAGACGGCCAAATTGTAGCCTTTAGGCCACAGCGGGGCAAGGCAGCCTGTAGCTCGTGGGCCACAACTTCGGCCTCGGCGGTCATTTTTGTAGCCCCTCGGCCACAGTCGTGCCGGATGCCTGGCGGCACAGCCGATAGTGCGCTCGGCCATCTCCGGGAGCGATGAGCCGTGCGGCGGGCCGTTGCCCCTCGCGCATTTCGGGACGGCCGCCAAAACCGCCGCCTGAGACGCCCGGCTTTCCGGGATGGGCGCGCGCGTCGCCCCCGGACAATCAATCCACGTGCTCAACGTGGGTGAAAGCGTGCTCCAAGCAATCCGGAAATTCTTCAGCGGCGCCGAGGCGGCGCCGGCCCAGGCGGCACCACAGCCGGCACCGGCGCCAGTCACCCCATTCACGCCCCCGACGAACGCCCCACTGTTTCAGGGCGTGCCGATACCAACCTATCCGGACAAGGGACTGGCGGTACCCGCGGTGCCGCCGGGCATCCTGCTCGAGAGCCAGCAGGCGCTCATCGACGACTTGCAGCGGGCCTCGAGCATGTCCCACGAGGACTTCCAGGCGCTGCTCTTGCCGACCATTGAGGCGTACGCCGGCTACGTGCACCTGTTGCCCGCGTCCGAGGCCCACCATCACTGCGGACAGGGCGGGCTCCTCCGCCACGGCATCGAGTGCGCCTTCTATGCCGCGCTCAAATGCGAGTCGGCCGTGTTCGCGCTGGATCACCCGCCCTCCACGCGCAAGCAGCTGGAGCCGCGCTGGCGTGCCGCAGCCATGATCGGCGCCATGCTCCACGACATGGGCAAGCCCCTGGTGGACGTTGGTGCGATCGACGGTTCGGGGGACCTCTCGTGGAACCCTCACACCGGGTCGCTCTATTCCTGGCTGGAAGACCACGGCCTCCCGTACTACATGATCCACTGGCGCCCGGGCGCGCGGCACAAGCGGCATGAGGCGTTCACCGCGGCTCTGGTGTACCGGATCATCCCCGCCAGCACGATGGCCTGGCTCGGCGAGCACCACGGGCAAGAGGCCGTCGACGCCATGATGATGGCGCTGTCCGGGAGCTCGGACCCGCGCAACCCGCTAGCCGCCATCATCAAGGCCGCCGACAGCGCCAGCGTGTCGCGTGACATCCAGGATGCTCGCGCGCGCCAGGCTGCCGGCGGGCAGGGCGGCTCGCGCGGTGTAGCGGCACGCATCGTGCGCGCGATCCACGACAAGATCGAAACCGGAGAGTGGATCGTCAACAGCGTGGACGCCGGCATTTACCGGACGACCGAAGGTCTGCTGGTGGCTTTCCCCGCAGTCGCGGTCAAGGCGATCCAGGCCCTCAGGGATGCGGGTGAGAGCTCCATCCCGAACGAACCGATGAAGATCCTCGAGATCTTGACCGATCACGGATTCCTGAAGCCAAACGTGCAGCCCGATGGGGCTACCTACATGACGTGGCAAGCGCACGTCACAGTTACCGACCGGGGCCAGTCCATCCAGGTACCGGTCACCGGCATGCTCTTCACGCGCGAGGAGCTGATCCCGAACTCGATCGTCCCGCCGGCGGCGCTGCCGGTGCAGCTGCTGGACCCACGGGGCAATGTGGTCGCCGGAGCAACGCCCGCCGCGCCAGCGGCGCCGGCGCCGGCGCCGGCACCGGGCGTGGCCGGAGCATCACCACCAACCACGCCGGCCGCTCAGCCGGCACCGGCACCGGCACCGGCCGGCGGACCGGCGCCCGCACCGGCACCGGAATCACCATCACCACCGCTCGCCGCGACAGAACCACCGGCTGCGGCGTCTACCCCGGCAGCAGCACCAGCAGCACCAGCACCAGCAGCGCCCGCACCGGCCAAGGCGTCGCCCCGTCGCGCCGGACCCAAGGCGGACAAGAGGGCGGCCACGAACGATCGCACCGAGATTGGGGCCAACGTGCCGCTGCCGGATGAGCCGCTTGACGACGGCGATGAGGAAGCGCCGGCCGAGCCGGCAGATGCGGCTGCGCCCGAGGAAGAGGTGGTTCTGCGAAATCGCCAGCTGGAGGGCGACCTCCGTGATGAGCAGCTCAAGCAGGCTCGCGCTGAAGCTGCCTCGAAGGATTGGCCTCCGGCGAATGCAGCGCAGGCTCAGGCTTGGTTCGAGCAGGCCAGTCACTCGCCCGGTGGGCTCTACCTGGTAGCCATGGCAAACCGGGTGCAGCAAGGGCAATTGAAGGAAGGCAGAGACGTCTTTGAGCAGGACGGCCACCTCCACGCGCGCTTTCGTCAGGCGGTGGATGGTCTGGGCATCCCCCCTGGCGAGCTCCATTCGATCTGGGACAAGCTCGGCTGGATCGTGCGCGACCCGAGAACGCCGACCCGCGGCACGGTGGAGATCCGCGTCGGCGACGCGACCGTCAACGCGATTCGGTTCTCAACGCAGGTGACCGAGGCGTTGCGGCTGCTGCTGCCCCTGGTCATCCCAACGGGGCAGGGGGCCGCTACGGCGGTCTTCCCGCTCGGCCCATATATCGGCGCGCACACGTCCGCGCTCATTCGGAGCAAGTCGGCGCTGGAGCCTGCAGACAGCCCGCATTTCAGGCTGGCCTTTGCGCAGTACGCCCAGAAGATCCTCAGCGACCGAATGATCTCGCCGGAGGCGGCGGAGCCGAGCGTGTGGCGCAAGCTCGCGCGCGACTTCGCCAAGCAGCACGGTCTGGTGGCGACCATCTTCCAACTGCACCTCATGGGCGCGGAAAACGCGTACCTCGTGGACAGCCGCGGACCGGGTGCCGGCGGCGACCTATCGACCACGCCGCTGCAGCTGCACGCCGGCTACAACGAAACCTTGGACAAGCAGGCCGCAGCGGCCAACGTGTCCGTGCAGGAGATCACCCGATGAGCGCAGCGGTCTTCAGCTTCGAGGATCCCTTTCGACCGATCTACGAGTATCACTCGACGGCCGCGTGGGGTGCCTCCGGTCTCATCACCGCCCTGATGGGATTATCGACGGACCTGCGCGCACCGGCCTTTGCTGCGTTCACCCTGTTCTGCTTCGCCATGGCAACGATCCGAGGTCGGCGCGCTTGGACGATGCGCAGGATTCAGAAGCACCTGACAGGTATGCCGCTGAGCTTCATGTCACGCAGCCAGCTGGACAAGATCATCGCCGGGCGCCAGGACGAGATATTCCTCGGGTATGGCTTCCCATGGACGCAGGCGCAGGCGCAGATGACCCACATGATCCGCCGCCGCGACCCGGCCATGCTGGTTCCGCCAGAGAACCAGGAGGTAGGGCAGGGCTGGATTCACGGCCTCGGCGCCATCCAGGAGCGCCGGATCAGCATCCCGATCTCCCACACGGCCGGTCACACGCTCATCGTCGGCACCACGCGCGCCGGAAAGAGCCGCATGCTGGACACCATCATCCACCAGGCCGTGGCGCGCGGCGAAGCGGTCCTGATCTGGGATCCCAAGGGCGACAAGGGGCTGGCGACGTCCGCGTACCACGCGTGCCTCAGGGCCAAGAAGGGCAATGACTTCGTCTTCTTCCATCCGGCGTTCCCGGAGCATTCCTGGCGCCTGGATCCGCTCAAGAACTTCAATCGTGCCACCGAGCTGGCCACGCGCATCGCCTCCCTGATTCCGTCGGAAACCGGCGCCGACCCGTTCACGGCGCACTCGTGGATGATTCTCACGAACCTTATCGAGGGCCTGCTGCTGCTCAACGCGAAGCCGACCCTTCGGCTCCTCAAGCGCTTCGTCGATAACGGACCGGAGTGGCTGGTGGCCAGGGCGTGCGAGGCGCACTTCGACAAGCACGTGCCGGACTGGCGTAAGGAGGCGGCGCAGTTCCTCAAGCAGGCCAAGGATGACAAGAGCCTGGCCGTGGCCTATGACAACTACTACCTGTCGGTGGTCCAGCGCATTGCGCCGAGCGGCGTGCTCGACGGCCTGCTGAGCGACCTCAAGCACGATCGGTCCCACCAGCAGAAGATGACCGCGAGCCTGACGCCAGTGCTCACCATGCTGACGGCCGGGACACTCGGCGAGCTCCTGTCACCGGATACGAGCAACCTCGACGATCGCCGCCCGATCACGAACTTCGCCAACATCATCCGCAATGGCCAGGTCTGCTACCTCGGCCTGGACAGCCTGTCCGATTCGATGGTGGCCTCGGCGATCGGTTCGATGTTCATCTCCGACATGACGTCGGTTTCGGGTGACCGGTACAACTACGAGGACAATGCTGAGTTCATCGCCTTCCTCATGGCCAAGGGCGAGGCGCCGCCGCGCGCCGACGCCAACAAGGAAAAGCTCAGGCCGGTAACGCTGATCATCGACGAGGCCGCCGAGCTGTGCTCCGACAAGTTGATCCAGCTGCTAAACAAGGCCGGCGGCTCCCAGATCCGTCTGGTGATCGCAACCCAGACGTTCGCCGACTTCTCCGCCAAGGTGGGAAGTGACGCCAAGGCCCGCATGATCCTGGGCAACCTCAACAACAAGATCGTCCTGCGCACGATCGACGGCGGCACGCAGGAGTACATCGCCGAGACGTTCCCTCAGACGATGGTGCGCCACATCGAGTATTCCCAGGCGACCGACGCGAAGTCCGACACGCCCGGGGCCTTCGGCTACAAGCTGACCGAGGCGATGAAGGAAACCGAGGTCCCGATCGTGTCGGCCGATCTGCTCGGCTGCCTGCCGAATCTGGAGTTCTTCGCCCAGGTAAGTGGCGGGCGCCTGCTCAAGGGCCGCATCCCCATTCTCAACGACGATCTCGCGCCGAAGGCGGCCGCGTAGGAGACCCCATGTTCAGCAAGGAAACGACCGCACCGTGCGCCATCAACCCACCCGAGGAGGCGCACGCGCTTCTGGAGGGGCTGATGGTGAGCCTGCGCATGTCCGACGTGGCGAACCATCTGTTCGAGCGCGTCCCCACCATTCACGATGCGGCACTGCGGCTGATCTGGCTCGTGCCGCCTGACGTGGTCTACCCGGACACCCGCATCAGCGTTGCCGAATACTGCCTCCGCGACGCCGTGCAGGGCGCATCTGGGCTGAGCGGCGACGTGGCTACGGCCGTGTTCGTCTCGCATCTGGTCGCCAACGTCAGCCGCCTGCTCGAGCTGGAGATCGGCACCGCCGAGCGCCGCTGGAACCCGACGATCGATCCACCGCTGTTGGAGTGGGTCGAGGTGCATGGCCAGGCGAGCGTTCGTGTCCTGCAGGGATGCGCGTACGAGCTTTACAGCCCCCGCCGCTTTGCGGCGGTGATCGCCTACCGCGTCCTCAACCCCCGCGACATGCGCTTCGTTGTCGGGGACAGGGTACGCGGCCCAGCCGAGCAATCCCTGGGAGAGGCCGCGTGAGCTCCACCGCTACCGGTCGTGAACTGACCCTCTGGAAGTGGGGCCTGATCTTCATCACCGTCTGGTCGATCCTCTACCTGGCTTTGGCCAAGGAGTCCTGGATCGTGCGGGAGATCACCCTGGAGCGCAGCGGCATGCACGCCATCCTCGGCGACGTAGCCGCCGGGGAGGCCGAAGCCGCCGCGAAGGCGGTTTGGTATCCAACGTTCGTCAATTCTCACGTGATTGAAGCGTCGTACCGGATCTTCACGCCGGGCGTGGAGCATGACGAGGAGGACGCGGGCATCAACAGGCTCATCAAGCCTGTGCGCGACTGGGCGGCCGCGCGCCTGAACGTTGCCTGGTCCTTGCTCTACCAGCTCATCGTCCGAATCTGCATGTTGGGCCTGTGGTGGAAGTTCGCCATGGTGGTGATCATCCCGTGTGCGGTCGATGGAATCGTCATGCGCAAGGTCAAGGCCCTGACGTTTGGCATCGCGTCACCGACGGTCTACGTCGCCGCCAGACACGCGATGGTGGGACTGCCGCTCTTGGCATTGCTTCTTCTCTTATCGCCCATCCGGATTCACCCGATGACCGCACCGGTGATCATCGTCGGAATCAGTGCAGCCTTGTGGCTGACCATCGCGCACTTCGCCAAGCGCGCATAGCCGCGTCCTGGCGGCGCAGGTTCGCGGGAGATGGAGAACCCGTTGGTCCCGCGACGGATAGGCTGAGCGCGGGCGCTGCTGGCGGCGCTGGATGGCCGGCGCGCACGCGCGGATCGCCAGCACGCGCAAATCGGCCACGGCCGACCGCGCGTTGAGCTGGAACGATCGATGTGATGGGGGCGCGGTGCCGCAGTTCCGCGGTGACGCTTCAGAGAAGCTCCGCTTCCTTCAGGAACCGCGACGCGGGTGCCTTCTCGTTGATCACGTAGGACATGGTCAGGCTGAGCTTGGCGCGGGTCATTCCCACGTAGAACAGACGGCGCTCCTCCTCGAGGGGGCTGTTGCTGGAGGGGATGACGCCCTCCTCGCACCCCATGATCCACACGTTCGGGAACTCCAGTCCCTTGGACGAGTGGAAGGTCATCAGGCGCACCGCCTCTCCGTCCTTCTTGGACTCCTGCTGCAGGAGCATCAGCCGTTGCTGGAGTGGCCCCTGGATGCGGGCCAGTGCGGCCGCGCAGTTGTCCATCCGCAGGTTGTCTTTGGCCTGGTCGTCGGGCTTCCGGTCACGCTCGTAGAGCCGAATGCTGGTCTTCATGTAGTGGGCGATGCCGTGCAGCGCGAGATTGGTCTCGCCGCTGGCCAGCATGGCGCGCCACTGGTTCATCAGGATACGCAGCCGGTCCTCTGGATCCTTCGAGGAGCCGCCCCTCTTGGCGGCGAGGAAGCGCTGGACGGCGCCCGCCTCCCGGCTGCGGTACTCGGCGTGCATGGCCTCGATTCGTGTCTCCGAGATGCCGGAGCGCTTCAGGACGGGGTCCAGGTCGCCCATCGCGCCGTTACAAAGCGCACGGCAGAGGGAGAGATACATGGCAGGCCCGCGCAGCTCCCAGAACGAGGTTCCGCCCGAGCGGATGACCGGCAGGCGTCCAGCGATGAACTGCTCGACGAACTCGAGCTGGGCGTTGGTTCGGGCGAGTACGGCCCACTCGCCCGGTTTGCCGGAGGCGACGATCGCCTGCGCGATCGCGGAGCGTTCCTCTTCCTTGTCGGCAAAGGGCTTCACGTGGACCGAGCCCTTGGTCTGGTTCGCAGTCTTCAGCGACTTGTGGACCCGCTCGGTGTTGAACGCGATCAGGCGCGCCGCCGGTTCCATGATCTCCCGGGCGCAGCGGTACGTGGTGTCCAGGCTGACATGTGAGGCCTGCGTCAGCCTCCGGAAGTCCTCCATGCCCTGGAAGCCCATACCGAAGCGCCACTCGTAGATCGACTGGTCATCGTCGCCGACCACGGTCACGGCCGTGCCCTGACGGATGTGCTCCCGGATCCACGCGAACTGCACGGCGTCGGTGTCCTGGAACTCGTCCACCAACATGTACGTCGTCTTGTACGCCGGCACCGTGCCGTCGCGCATCCCGCGCACGGCCAGGAGCATCAGGTCAGCGAAGTCAGCCGATCCGGTCTGCCGCAGCAACTCCTGGTAGCGCAGGTACACGTCGACGCACGGCTCAAGATCATGGTTCGGCAGCACGGGGTCGACTTGCGCCTTGATCTTGTCTACATAGGCCTTGGCATCGTCGAATGTGATCTGCAGGCCGGGATCCATCGTGTCGCGATAGGCGCGCCGTAGGAGGTCGGTCTGCTGGAAGTCGTTGATGAGGCGCAACCGAACGTTGGCCTTGATGAGCATCTTGCGGCTGAGCGCGTGGAACGTGCCGGTGACGAGGCGGCGCCCCGCGCGGGGGGCCTGCTGGCGGATACGGTGCTCGAGCTCCGCCGCGGACTCGGCCGTAAACGTCACCCCGAGTACATTGGCGTCCGGATCGGACAGAAGGTGGGCCGCGCGGTGTTCAAGCACCTTGGTCTTGCCAGAGCCGGGGCATGCCGTCACCAGGCAATGCCCCTGCATCCGGACCGCTTGCTCCTGCGCGGAGTTGAGCATTAGGCCGCGACCGAGACCTGGGCGTCCGCCTCGGTCTCGACCGGGGCGTCAGTATCCGCGCCGGACGGCTTCACGCCATCGATCTTGGCCTTGGCGCGCTCGATTCGCTCCGCGTCCCGAAGCATGCGGTTGGCGCGAACCGCGTTCTTGGCGCGTCGGCTCTTGACGTAGATGTCGCGGGCGAAGGCCACCAGGAGGTTGCGGTACTGCTGCACGAGCTGGCTCTTAGTCCGACGGTTGATTGCCGCGGCGAACCACAGGACATCGAGCGTCTGCACGAGCTTGTCGTACGTCTCGACCATCGTCGCGAAGCGTCGGGCTTCCGGCGTATACATGGCCACCTCGAACGACTCGACCTTGGTATACGCGGTCGGCGGCGTGGCGGCGACGGAGTCGGCGAGCGCCTGGATGCGTGCCAGCTCATCGCTCATCTGCTTTTCGATCAGCTCGAAGCGGGTGTTGATGTCCTTCTCCGCGGCCGCCACCACGTCAGCGTTGTCCGGCAGCGTGTGATAGAAGAAGTAGAGGGACTGCTGCGCCTTGACCAGCGCCATGTGGTAGACGTACGCGGCCTTATCGGTCTGGAGATTCAGCTGATACATCCAGAACGGCGTGGAGTGATCCGGTCGCCAGGTGGCTTCTTCTTCGCGGCGGCGACGCTTTGCGGCCGCAGCGGCAGCGCGGTCCGGTGCAGGCCGCGAAGGCGCGGCGTCGGCGGGCTGGGCCGCCTGGGTCTGATCGTTACTCACGGTGTACTCCTCGGCTAGGGTGCGACCATTCTCGGGAGCTCACGCGCGAGCGCCGGTCCGAAAAGAAGGCGTTTCCCCGTACCGTTTCCGGTGGCGACGCGGAATTTGATGGAGCCGCGCAAAAGCGCTTGACACCCCCGCGATCCAGCTCCTAACCTGCATCCATCGTTTTTCCCGAGCATGCTCTGCATGTCTCGATAGAGTGACGAGGTCCACTCTCTAATCCCGACCGCTCCTGTGCTCGACACAGGTCACTGATCTCCACGGCCCTCGCGCCGACGTCTTTCGCCACTGCTCTCAGCGTGAGCGATCCCTCGCAGCCTTGCTGCTATCAAAGCCTGGCATTCGCCAGCCATACGTGTGCGTGCGTGCGCCCATTCCTGCGGGAATGACGCTGCCCCCGACGTATGTCCTTCGATCCTCGCACCCCGGACAGCACCGGATGGTGTTGCGACGATCGTGGTGTGCTTCTTGCCTCGCGCATGGCCCGACGTGACCTCTGGTCACCGGCATCCGCAGGCTCGCATCACCTCCGCAGATCATGCCTTCGGGCAGCGCGCTCATAGCGGCGACGTCTGCGCAGTCTTCCATTACCCCCAAGGGTGCATCGTCATCCTTCGGGATACGCATGCGCGCTCGGGAAGTTCTCTTCCTTCCCGACGTGCCACGGGGAGGTTTTTTTCTATCCCGTCTGGCACAGCGGGTTGGAGTTCAACCATGCGTTACATCATCGGTATTGCGATTGGTCTCTTCGCTGTCGCTCTCGTGGGCAAGTGCGTCCACGCTGCCAAGGCGGTGCGCGACATCGCCGACCCTCAGGTCTCCTGCACCAGCAGTCTCCTGGCCTACGCCAAGGGTGATACCGCGTCCATCGACGCTCGCGTCGATGCCGCGATGTCCGGCGAGGCTCCGGCCGACCCCTGCAGCAAGTAACCCACCGCACTCTGGGGCACACGGTACGCCGTGCGCCCCAGAGTGAGGCTGCTCTCTCTCCTCGAACTGAGGCGTCAAGTCTCCTCCCAAGCCGCTGGCTGCCCGGCCGCTTCGGAGGGGACTTGGCCCCTCAACCGACGGAGATACACACATGGTCATTTCGCAAGACAACGAGCGCCGCATTGGGCTTGCTCGGCCGACGGCAGAGGAGCTGATCCGCCGTTCGGAAAAGAGCATCGAGCCGGGCGTGATCATGCGTTGGGCGCGACGCGCCGGGTTCATGGAGAACATCCTCGAACCCGTGCCTATGGCGCCCGCTGCATGACACGAGGCGCAACGCTTGACCCAGGCACCCGGTAGGACATCCCTGCCGGGTGCTTTTTCCATGCGCGCACTGTGCGCGGCGGAGGAGCGGAGTTGTCGAAGTCAGGTTTTCGTGGCGATCGCCACAAAAAAGGTCAGTGGGAGCCTTCAATTCCCGCATCACCTTCTCGTCGTCACCAGGGTTGTTCTACTGGGACGGCAGAGACCCCCCGCTCAACGCAAGACGAGCCACCGACTGATTGGGAGTGGTCCATGACCGCGATCAATGACACCAATACTCACACTCTCTCTGGATTCCTTAAGGAGGATGCGCAGTTCCTGGCCCCGTCTCAGGACGATGCCAATCAGAATTTCCGATGCCGCTTTCGCATCGGTTGCCGCAAGTCATACCGCGTCGGAAACGATGTCCGGACCAGGGTGACCTGGTTCAACATCAAGTTCAGCGCGTCCGAGGGTGGGCATGCCTACTACCAGGACAAGCTGAAGAAGGGCGCACGCGTCCTGATCGTTGGCGAGCAACTCGTCGACGAAGAGGACGGCCCCGCTGGACGCCGCTATTGGCAGTTCATCCGTGCTCACACGGTGAATGTGCTGGTGGAGGCCCCGGTCGAGGCGCCAAGTGCTCCGGCTCCACAGGAACCGAAGGCACAAGCCGCACCGCCCCCCGAACCGTCACGCCAACGGCAAGCTCCGCCGGAACCGCGTGCCCAGGCCCCCCGGCCGCAGCACACCAGCAGACCCACGCAGTTGCGCCCATCCCGACCGTCGCGTGCCGACGGCAAGGATGACCAGGCCACCCGCAATCGGGCGAGCTGCATTCCGACGGACGGATTCGAGACTCACTTCGAGTCGCTGAACTGGTAACCCCCAACTACCCATACGCCCTGTCCGGGCATTACACGCAGTCGAGCAAGGACACCAGGTTCGCCTGGGCTCGGCCGAGGAGATCACCATGCAAATTACCCATGGCCTGTTCAAAGGCATCACCCCCGCCGAAGGCGAGATTCGCACCATCTACGACCGCAGCGGCGCCCCTGTGCTCCGCGATGGCGTACCGGTTCAGTCCTTCGGTGTGCACCAGCGCACGCCGTACGTGCTGGAGAAGTTCTCTCCGCTCGACGGCTATGCCATCGAGGTGGTCGCCGAGCCCGGCGCGTTCGACCTTCCCGACCCGGACACCATGGTGCCGGACGGGAACGGCGGCGTCCGGATGGCCAACCAGCCGACGGTGAAGTTCACCGCGCGGCTGATCGATCCCAACAACCGCACGCTGGCGACCGCCAGCTACCTGAAGGTCATCAATAGCCTCTCTTCCCATCAGGAAGGTGAGACATTGGCCCGAGGGCGACTGTACGAAGCCCTGGGCCTGCCCGGAGCATCGCACGAGGTCGAGGCGGCACTACCGGCAGCGCCGAAGGTAACCACCGTCTCGGCGGTCGCCATCGGACATGGAGCGGATCGCCTGCCAGCAATGGCCCAGGGGATCCAGGAGGCAGCAGCGCCCGACGCCAAGGCAGACACCATGGCTGAGGATGCTCACGCGGCTCCGGCCCCCATCGAGGCAACCGCGTCAGCGGTTCCCGCCCCAAGCGAGGTCGATGCAGACGCTGCGAGCCAGGACGTCCCGTCCAAGCCTGCAGTCGCCACGGTCGCACCAGCGGCCGCGGCACCGTCGGCACCGGATTCCGATCCGAGCGTAGTGGCTCGGAACGGGGACGCTCTGGCACCGGCACTGGTTCGCCAGGCCATCGCCCGAGCACGAAGCAAGGGCGTGACGCTGCCCGCGCAGTTCGATTCGGCCGAGCACCTTCGGCTGACCTATCGCGATCTGTGCACCCGCAAGACCACTCCAACCACCGAGGAGGCATGACATGTCAGCAGCAGTAGCGCAGCAGGCATCCGTGGCCACCTTGCCGGTGGCCGAGGATGTGATTTACCTCTCGCACTCCTCCAGCACCATGATGGAGAAGTGCGCGGCGGCCTACGCGTACAGGTATCGAGATCGCCTGCAGTCGCAGGCGGAATCGATGAACCTGGGATTCGGGAAGGCCTTTGACCAGGCTGTATCCGGCTTCCTCGTGGGAGACGTGTACGGTCACGACGTCGATGCCGTGTCGGTCTTCACCCAGACCTACGCGGAGTGGACCTCTCAGTGCGTGGTGGAGATCGGCACGCGCTGGAAGGGCCAGGAGGCCATCATTGAGACGGGGCAGCTGTTGGTTACCCGCTTCGTCGAGTGGTGGAGGGACTCGGGGTTCAGCGTCATGCTGGATCCCGAGGGCAAGCCGATCATCCAGCGCGAGCTGCGTGTGAGGCTTCCGAGGAACGTGATCTACACCGCGATCCTCGACCTGATGGTCATGACGCCGGAAGGGCAGGTGGCGGTCGTGGACGTGAAAACGCCCAGCGCCGATTGTCCGGAAGGCTTCCCGATCACCTCGGGCCAGTTGACCGGTCAGCAGTTGGTAGTCGAAGCGCATGCTGGTGAGCTGGGCATCGATCGTGTCGAGAAGCTAGGGTTCTTGAACGCGATCAAACGCCCGGTGCCAACCACCAAGCGCGGCGAAGGACCGACGATCGCTCCGGTCCATCTGGTCGATGCACGCACGCCGGAGCAGGTGGAGGAATACATCCAGTCCCGCTTGTGGGTCGCCGACGACATCCGTCGAAAGCGCTTTGCCAAGCGGAGCCTGGACGCCTACAACACCCCCTGCACACTCTGTGAGTTCCGTCAGCTCTGCACCACCGGGAGCCGTGAAGGCCTCATCGTGCGGCCGCCTCGCAAGCGCCGGCCGTAACCACCACCAGACGCCGGTCTTCGCGGGCTGTCGTCTGGCAATACCTCGCCACTCTTTTTGAGTGGCCTTTTTCGAGCGCACCATGACGGTGTGCTGGAACCAGGTCATTCACGAGGTCCCCATGACCGAGCTCAATGTCCACGATCGCCACGCCGTTCTGCGCCCTTTGCCGGGCGCGGTGACGGCTGCCCTCGTTCGCTGCTTTGGCAACGATCCGCATCCATCCGAGGCCGACAAGAAGGAGGCCACGAAGGTGCTGATGGATCTCCGCGACCACCAGCAGTGGTTGGCATGCGGCTGCGTGGGCGCCGGCGTTGACCCGCCCCCGCTGATGGCTCCACGTCTTCGGGAGGGCCAGATCCACGTGTGGCGTCACGGCGAGACGCCCCATGCTGCCGGCTGTCCGTTCTGGGTGGAGGCGGCCCAAGGACCGGGAAAGGAAGACGGTCCCATTCCCAGTGGGGTGGCCAGCGCCGCCAACGGATCTTGGCTGCTCCTACGAAAGCCCGCGAGCGATGTTTCGGCGCCCGGCGGCCAGGCGTCCACCGATGCCCCGCGCCGATCGACCGACAACGTGCCGGCGATCGCGCTCCTGCTGTTCACCGCGCTCACCGACGCGGGCTACACGACCGTGTCGCCGGACGACATCATCACGCAGAAGGACAAGCCGGCCCGCAGCCGACACAAGGACGCCTACGCCGGCCTGGATACGCTTCGCGCCCGGGAGGTAGCGCCAGGCCTGCGCTTCCGCGACGTCGGCTGCACATATCTGCCGGCCGTCCCGCGCCTTCTGCAGACCATGGCCGACGTCGAGTCGAAGTTTCCCGCCAACCTCCGGCCGCAGGGGCTCTTTGTCGGCGTCGTGCATGAGGTGGCAAAAGTCTCATCCTCGGAGGGCCAGCTGCTCTGGCGCGGCGGCCCAGAGAATCGCGTGGCCCCCGTGAGTGTGCGCGGGAGCGTCAAGCTCCCCGGCCATACGACCGGGCAGCAGGGCCCCTACTGGGCGATCGCGCAGGTGGCCAGGCCCAAGGGGGAGAGCCGGTATGTCGTCGTCAACGCCTACGCGCACCCGTGCCTGAGCAAGTCGGTGCTCCTTCCGGTGGATAGCGCGCTCGAGCGCGAGACCGCCGAACTGCTCCTCGCGCAGATGACGTACTGGTCCCGCGAGGATGGGCTTAACGTCAAGGTTCAACTGGAGAAGCCACTCTTCCCCGAGACGTTGCCAGACGGAACGGCGTGCCACCCCGACTTCATCCTCTGGCTCCCCAACCGGCAACGCATCCTGGTCGAGACCATGGGAATGACCAACGACCCCGAATACCTAGCCTCGAAGGCGCGCACACACCCTCGCATGCGACAGCTTCCAGGTGTCGTGGCGCTGGTCGAACATCACCCGGATGACGGCGACGACAAGCTCAAGCGCGTGCTCACTGCGATTGTCGCGCGCAGCGCCAAATCACGTTGACAGCCCAGGTGTGACTGGATAGCGTTACGACTGCTTTATGAGCGACGCGTTTGCGTCCTCTGGTGACGAGGCCCACCTCACGGCCGAACCTGTCCTCTGAGACAGACACCTCGCAACACATCTACCTCTGCCAAGGCGCTCTGCCGCGGCATCCTCATCCATCGCTTCGGCGGGATTTCTCTCCCCGCCGTGCCTCGGGGAGCTTCCATCTTTCGACCTGGTCGGCACGCCGGGATGGAGTTTCCACATGAGCAGCAACGATCACTGGGTGACCGACGCCACCGGCGTTGCCCTGGCGTCCTACGGGCCACGTCATGTCGTGCGAACCGTTGACGGTGACTACGTCGAATGGTGCCCGGAGCCCAAGGCAGAGTTCTGGGGTGTCTACCGTCGCGGATCCGATGGGCTGGACTATGCCGTTGGCGACGCGTGTGACGCCGACTCCGCTCTGGAGTTGGCCAAGCTCGTGGGCATCGCGACGATCGATCCGCTCACCACGGCCTACATCGCCTTGGGGGTGCGCCAGTACCTCGAGCACGTTCCATCCCGCAGCGCTTCGCAGCTGGATGTCGTGGAGGCGGTGCTTAAGTGGGCCGCTGCCGTCGACTTTGCGTCGCACGGCGTTGAGCTTTCCGCATGCTTCGCGTACGCGGTCGCGCAACCATTCGGCGAATGGGCAGCGGCGCGCTTCGTGACCATGGGCGAAATCGATCCCGACCACGCACGCGTGCACATCGCCGCGCTCGTGGAAGCTGCGTGCAGCTGATCCTCACCTAGCCTTTCAACACCTTGCCAGCCGGGCAGACGATGCCCGCGCGGGCATGCGTCTGCACCAGCGGGTTTCAACCTCCCCGCGGTGCCACGGGGAGCATCCATTTCTTACTCGGTAGGCACACCGAGCCTGGAGCTACCCATGACCACTGATTTCGACATCGCTTCCTTCACGACCCTGGATAACGACGAACTGTTGCAGCGACATGCCGCCCTCGATGAGGTGCTGCAGGTGCTGCGCGGGGAGACGACAGCCGTGAAGGCGCAGTCGTATTTCGAAGCCGCTGAGGGCGAGATCCTCACGCGCGCTGCAAAAGGCACTTTGCGTTTCGCTCGTAACCCATCCCGCCGCGCGGCGGGTTGAGCGACCACCACCACCCTCGCGGGTCACTCCCGCAGGGGAGTGATCCGTCCTCAAAGGACACCCCTATGAGTTACGAACGCAAGCCACGGCAGGAAGAGCTGTGGGACGACAGTGCCGTCACGAGAAGGATGGCCGAGGCGATGATCCTGGTGATCTTCGGCGACATGCCAGATATCAAGCGCGGTCTCGCAATCCTTGTGGACGTGGTCCGCAGTGACATTCGGATTGCCCGACGTGTCATGGCGATCATGGAAGCCACGCCCAAGATCATGAGCCAGTGTCCCGAGTTGTACGAGGAGTGCCGCCTTCAGGTGGCTCCTCTGCTAACAACGTCCCGCAAACAGTGAGGCATTGGCCTCATCGGCCAACTGGTTCAGGAGCCCGAGAACGATGAAGTGATCGGGCCGACTTTCCGGCGTCAATGCCGATCGAGCCTCTTGAACCAACCGAGCTAGATCAGGAGCGGAGAGCACCGACGGGACATCCGGTCGCACGAATGCACCGAACAACGTCCGCTCGGAGTCATCCAGTTCCAGCAACCCATCATCACGTCGATTCAAAAGGCAGGCCTCCATGCGGGGCGCCAAGCCTAGCGACGAGGCGTGCACCCAGCAACCCGACACAGCCGCGAGGCAACGCGGCTGTCCATCGAGGATTCACCATGACTCACCAACACGACACGTGGCAACCGACGGACGATCAGCTCTGGGAGGTGAAGACGACCACCCGGTACCTGCAAGACGATAGCCGCCCTCACGGCCTCTACATGGCCGTTGTTGCGCGGGAGCAGGGCACTCCAGGATACGCCCCAGCCTTCGTGCACGGGCCGTATGCTGACGCTGACGCGGCCAGAGCGGCCGCGCCGGCGGCGATCAGCGCGTGGATGGCTTACTACGCGCAGGTCAGCCAGATCCCCGAACCGGAACCGGCCACGGAATAACCCAGCACCTCTCCCCACCGGGGAGAGGTCTTTCCCATGCGGCTCAGCGTATGGGAAAGACCTTTCCACCTGCCTGGCAGGTTGAAGCTACGCCGAAGCTCACAGTCGGCCCTACCCACCTCGCCCACGGGCTTCCTGCCCGCCGGGCAGCGAATCCGTCGGGCGCTCATCCCGAGGAAACGCCATGCAAACCGTAAATACCACCCCTCGCATCGAGCGGCGACATCTCCACCTTCGTGTGGGCCTGCAGCACCTGGAGCGCGAGATCGATGCCTTCTGGCCCCGCATGGGAGAAAGCATCGCTTACCCTGGCCAGGCCGTTCGGCTTAGCTTCCTCCTCGAGGAACAAGCGGACCGCCCGCCGATGTGGCACCTGCATGCAGCACTGGCCGCGTATCACGAGATGGAGCACTTCTGCACTCGATCGGCAGCGACCGTTCGCGGTCATCTAACCGTGGGCGAGGCCGGTGTCGAGAAGCGCATGCTGCCGGAGGACTACATCGCCATGCACCGTAAGGCGCTCGCAGATGCCCTGACGGGTGTCGCGGCGCTCGACGTGCTGTCTGGCCTTCGCCTACATGCCTCGTTCGCGTACTACGACCTCGGCGACGGTCCGGACCAGGTGTGGTTCGCCGCCCGAGGATGGTCCCCGAGCCGACGCGATGACGGAGGTTGGGAGCTGGACATGGTGTTGAGTCCGTCCACGTCCCCGACTGACCTCGCAACCGATGCCTTCGGCCTCTACAAGGTCGCGCACCTACACGAGGCCTGCATCACCCTTGATTCGACCAGCCAGCAACGGCTGACCGAGATCACGGCGCCAGCCATGGCGTCGCTCTTCTAACCCTTCCTTCAACCACCCTCGCCGGGCATGACCACTGCCCGCGGGGCGGTGCGTGCTCGGCGCTTATCTTCCCAAGGAGATCTGCATGAGCTCGTTTCTCGAATATCGCCACGCGGCGATCGCCATCGACACCACCATCGTTTCTGCCGGCGTCGACATGCCGGCGAACGTACCTGCCCGGCTCTACGTAGTACTCGTGGAGGGCGGCGACTCCAATGTGACCACGATCAAGCGCGGGGCCGATGGCCGCAAGCGCGAGGTACTGGCTCGTCGTTGGCTGCTCGCGGCTCTGGGCGACCACGACGACGTCATGGAGCGCGTAGCTCTCTACTCCGGCTCTACGGAGAGCGGTAACACCTGCATGGGCACGCGTGGCGCCTCCGGGTGCATCAGTCCCGAGCAATACATCCGGAAGTACCGTCGCCTGCTCGCCAACGCGACCGGCGGATGGGATGGACTGATGCCACTGCTACACGCAAAGGTCGTACTGGACGGAGCCGACGAAGCCCTCAGCCAGACGCCGTTCTTCCAGGCGCTCGCTGACCAAGGCCGAATCCGACCACACCCGTACGAACAGAAGGCAATTCGCCTGACGCCAGGAGACGGCAGTGCCGACAGCGTCATCCAGACCCTGTCGCACGTTCATGCCATCACCCGGGAGTTCCCAGGCATCCGCCTCGGGATCGACGAGCTTGGTTACGTGGACGCGCTCCTGTCGCGTTACGCCCGCCGAGCTGCGTAATCCTCCGCACCTTCGCCGGCGCTGATGCGCCGGCAACCTAGCTACACCAGCCACCCCAAACGCCACGAGCCTTGCGCCGTGGCGTTTTCTCTCCTGGAGGCGACACCATGACTGACACCAGTGCCAAGCCGGCCAGTCTGATCCCTGACTCGCCGCGCAGCGCCACCGCGCACCCCCCTGGCCACCTGCTCAATGCGCTGATCCAAAATGCACGAGTGGCAGGGGCCACCAGCATCCAGCTGACCTTCGCCGGCGATACGTTGTCCGTAGCGGACAACGGGAAGGGCATTTCCGACCTGACGCACCTCTTGCGCGCGGCTTCCATCAGCCAAGGATCGGAAGTCCGCGAGGGCAATCATCCGTTGGCCCCCGGCATCGCTACGGCGCTCGCTGCCTGCGACGCCATCCGAGTGGCCAGCAGGGCGACGGGTACGGATGCCCGAGGCTTCGTCGCCGTCTCTGAGCACGTGCTCGCCGGCGAGTCCGTTGCAATCGTGCCGGTCTACCGGCCGGAGCAGGGGACCACCGTGACACTCTACGGCGTGATGATGGACGCCTGAAGAAGACTGTCCCGACGCACGCGACCGTGGTCACAACCAACGAACCGGAGGCTCACGCCTCTGGTTTTTTTTTGCCCAGCGTTGTGATAAATCTACGCCATCGAATCCCACTCCTCTGGCGATCTCGATACGGTTCCTACCTGCCCTGCAGGTAAACCCACGCTGAGGGTCACAGTCAGCACGCAACACCACCCACCCGGCCGGGACGAGATCCCGCCCGGGACTCCTCTCGGCCTTTCGCCAGAGGAGTTTCACCCATGTTTACCAAGACTGCGGCCCGTTGGGCTGCACGCTTGCGCACGCCTGTTGTGGTGCGCGCTCGTCGTGTCGTTGCCTCAATCCGGAGGCGATCCACTCCCACCTCGACCACCACCGAGCAGCAGAAGGCGGAGATCTGCCAGCTGCTTCTGTTCGGCGACGGTGGGCGGGCCAAGCGCGATCGCCAGCCCAAGCCCAAGGCCAAGCGAGTCAAGGGCTGCCAGTACCGCCTCAAGCTCTCCTTTCGCGCAACGCCGCGGAAGATTGCCTACCGGTCTCACGCCCGGAAGGAAGAGGAGGTCAACAGCTACACCTGGAGCGAGGACGGTATGTACCGTCTGCACTCCATCCTCCTGAATGAAAGCCTGCAGACCCTGCGGGCGATGTGCGAGCGGAAGTCGGTACGAGCCGCAGAAATCATCGCCTGGATGTTCCGTGGCAACCCGTCGGAAACCTTCTCATTCGAGGAGTGCTGCCGGCTGTTCAAGATGGAGCTTCCCGACCCGGAGAACGGTGAGCTGGTCGAGGTTGGCCAACAAGACCCGGACGTCCTGCGCAATCAGGCCCGTCTGTGGATCCGCAAAGCCTACGGTGCGGAGCTTCCGCATGCGAAGGTGATGCGACAGGCCATTCTCGACGCCGAAGCCGGCAATGAGGATGCCATCGCGTGGATCCTCTCCGACCAGGAGGCACCGCTTTCCTTTCGCGAGTGCGCCGACGCCCTCGGGTTCGACGCCGAAGATGCTCGGAAGGAAGTGAAGCTCCGAACCACCATCGTTGACCCGCTCGAACGCGGCATCGACGAGATCATCGACCGAGTCTTCGGTCAGTCCTACCAGATGGCTATCGCCGTCTGACAACCCCACCGGGGAGTCCGCTCCCCTCGGGGGCGGCCTCTCCTTTCTTCTTGGAGAGTCCTATGTATAACGCTGCCCTCAACACCATCACCGTCGACGACAAGCTCCTCGCCCTCCAGCAGACCGAGTTCCCCGATCTGTACGAGGCCAACGCCGTGGAACAGCGACACTACAAGGTCGCAACCAGCGACCTCGGCAAGTTGGGCCTGGATGCGTACGCCGGCAACGGCGTCTACGTCTACACCGGCACCGAGAGCCACCCGCACCTGGCACCGCTCAACCCCGACTACCAGTTCGACAATGTCGACCTGGACCGGATGATCACGGTGTGCTTGAACCGCGAGTGGGAGCGTCTCCCCTCGGCACCCCGCCGCGGGCTGCTCGTCATGGGGCCGAAAGGCACCGGCAAGTCGACCTACCTCGAGCAGCGGCTTGCCCGCCAGGGCATCCCGGCGGCACGCATGAGCTGGGGGCCGAACATGACCTCCGCCGACTCGGTCTACTCGCGCACCCTGGTGGGTGGCGACGTGATCATCGAGCCGGGCTCTCTGTGGCAGGCGGCCGAGGGTGGCTATCCGGCCATCATCGAGGAGATCGACCTGGCACAGCCGGCCGAGCTGGCTGCCCTGAACGACCTGATCGACCGCGGCCGTTACACCATCCCGGAAACGGGTGAAGTGATCGTCGCCAAGCGTGGCTTCTGCGTATTCGCCACCTGCAACTCCATGTTCATGGAGGACCGGGCAGGGGGGTACGCCGGCACCAGGCAGCAGAACATCGCTGTGCTGGATCGCTTCTTCAAGTTCGTGATGGAACATGCGAGCGAGGAGCAGGAAGCCGCGTTCATCGCCAAGCTGTATCCGGAGATGGACGACGACGTGGTCAAGGGCTATGCCAAGTTCATGGCCATGATCCACAAGGCCGCTGACCCGATGTCCGGCTTCGCCGATGGGAAGGGTGCGACGCATCGCCTTTCCCTGGACTTCGGCCGGCGCAACCTGATCGACTGGCTCGATCTGACCTCGTCGTTCGAATACCTGGAGAAGCCTGGCTTCAACGTACCGCTGTACGCACTGCGCCCGGTCTACACGGCCGTCCTCACGGACGCCGAGCAGGCCAGCGTGCACGCGCTGTTCGATCTCGTCTTCGGGAGCAAGTGATGATCAGGCTGTTCAATCGACAGGCTGCGCTTCATGGGCAAATCGAGGCGAAAGACGACGGCTCCGTGGAGGTCCAGGAAGGCAAGAGCCTGAAACAGCTCAAGTCGAAGATCTTTCCACCGGGATTGATAAACGAGCCTACGGGCTCGTTTGTCACCGCTCGGCTGGAGGAGTTCCTGTCGCGCGGATTCCACATCGTCAGCGACAGCGACGCGGGCAACCAGCGCACCCTGAGCTTCAAGATCAACGGTGAGCTGGAACTGGACGGCCTGGTGCAGGCACTGAGCCTCATGAAGGTGGAAGAGAGGGAGCTGTCCGATCTCGCACTGGTGGAAGACACCTGGTGGGTGATCGGCGGAGCCTTGGTCTCGCTGGATCAGAAGTTTGGCCAGCGCAACCTCGTTTGCGAGGTCCCCGAAGCGTACGCAACGGGCGCCGGACTGCTCTTCGCCCTGACCGCAGGTCCCAACGTCGTCGTCAAAGACCTCGAAGGTGACCCGCGGGACCTCAGAACCCTGATTGCGGCAGCGCAGGCCGAGGGAATGGTGGACGACGCCATCCTCGAACGCCTGTACGTCATCCGCGCCCTGCAACGCCCGATTCGCGTCGGCGCATGTATGGGAAACCGTAGACCCGGACTTCGCATGACCATGTGATGTCCGATGAAGACCGGGTGCCGAAAGGCACCCGGGTTCTTCAATCCACCGCTTCGCCGTGCACATCCTGTGGGTGTGCACCGTCAAGCAGTGGCGGAGCCTTTCGCAAGCGTCGCTTGCAGAAACCCACGCAGGGGGTCACAGCCTGCACATCACCACCACCCCGACCGGGACACACCTCCCGATCGGGGGTGAGTCACGGCCGGTTACACACCGAGGCTCACCACCATGAACAACCCCGCCACAACCACCGTGCTCCCCGTGGAGCACCTGGTCATCATCAACTCGAACCTGCGCGTCTGGAGCGGTACGGTCAAGGTCGAACGCGACCAGGACTTGCCAGACGTCGACAAGGACAAGATGCCTCCCAAGGCACTCATGTCCGACGGTCGCAAGGTGCTCGTCGACCCCAAGGAGCTCGCCGGCATGGAGAGCGTCCGCAAGGCCATCGAGCGCTTCCTGAAAGCCGAAGGCTTCTCGTTCGCTGGGACCGGCATTGCCGTGTCCTCCGATCGGGCCAAGGACTTCATCGACGCCCTCCCGGGCTTTGAAGGCGACTTCCAGCAGGCGTTGGACACCCTGATTGCCAGGCTGCCCGAGGCGTACAAGGAACAGGAAGAGAAGTTTCCCGACTGGGCCTTCATGCTGGCGCAGGCCCGACCCACCGAAATGCAGGTCCGCAACCGCTGCAAGTTCGGCATCTCCATCTTCCGGATGGCGGCGCCGGACGGCGATAACCCGGGAAGTCTGGCCAACCAGCACTACCGGGAAATGGCCGAGCAGGCATTGCCCGACATGCTCCAGTCCATCCAGGACGGCGCCGAAAAGCTGCTGACGAAAGTCAAAGGCAAATCGAAGCTGCTCCAGTCGCAGTTGGACGGTATCCGCAAGCTGGTCCGGAAGCTGAAGGCATTCGCCTTTCTGCATCCTGACGTAGGCCCGGCTGCCGACTCGCTGCAGGACGTGCTGGACCACATGCCCGCCCAGGGCACGCTCAACATGACCAACACCTACACGGCTGTGTCGGTGCTGACCGAGTTGGCCAACCCTCACCAGTTGCTCGCCAAAGGCAAGGCTCTGCTCCAGGACTATCTGGCCGAAGCCAAGCAGGCGTCCGTCCAACCCGAGCTGGCCATTCCGGCCATGCCCGAGGAGGAAGCGGTCGCCACCGAAGCGGCACCTGCCGTCAGTTCCACCACCCCCTCGTCGCTCTCCGGCCGTCGCCGCGGACTGACGGTCACCATGTAAGGAAACCCGCCATGCACGTTCAAGAGCACCAGAAGCTCTTGCGTGATCTATTCCTCGGTGCCGCTCTGCGGCCCGAGGACATGATCCGCTCCGCCAAGGCTGCGCTCGGCTCCCTGCCGATCCTCGCCAACGCACTCACCACCACCGGATCCAAGCGAGTGACCATCCAATACGGTCACCAGCTCGGCGCCACCGACGGGGAGGTCATCTACCTGATGGACCTTCCGATCCCGAGCGACCAGACGGATATCGACACCTTCGTCCTCATGCTCACCCTGGCCTACGGCCTGCTGCACCACGAGGTCGGGCACATCAACGGCACCGACTGGACGGCGTTCCGGGCGTCAGCCATGGGAGACCGACTTACCCACCAGATCCTCGGCGTCATCGAGGACATCCGCGAGGAGCATGCACACCTGCGCCAATACCCTGCGGCCAAGCCCTATCTCGACGCGCTGAACAACGCGATGTTCGTGACCGGGCACTACGCAGACGTGGAGGACGGTGTTCCACCGATCGTGGCACTGACCGGCTACCTCGCGTACCGGTGCTGGTGTGACTACCGCGGGGTCGGGTCGCTCGTGATGCACGCCCAACAGGCCGAAGGCGTGGTCAGGAAACTGTTCTCCGATCGATTTATCGATCGGCTGGACGCCCTCCTGCCGCGAATCCGGTACCTGGGTGACACGACCGACGCGATCCAGTTGTCACAGGACATCCGCAACCTGGTCAAAGCCGAGCTGGAGGAGCGCAAGAAGGAGAAGGAGGAGGCCGACCAGGCCAACGCCCAATCCGATCCCTCAGCAACCGCCCAGGACGAGGATGGAGACGCCGACCAGGTGCCTCTCTCGGGGTCGCCCGGCGGCGACGACGAGTCCGATGACGACACCCCCGCAGATCCATCGCAGGGGAAGACCGACGACACCGACGAAAGCGGAACTGCAGCACCATCGCAGACACCCGGTGACGACGGGCAGTCCGACAGCACGGTGGACCTCGACCAGGTCATCGCCAACCTCGAGGCCGTCGACGCGGGTCAGGACATCGACCAGGCGTTGGGGGACAAGAGCGATGCGATCGCGAAGGCCCTGAAGGAGCTGGCTGAGAAACTCGACGAGAGTTGCGAAGGCCACATCTCCCTCACACAGCCGGCCGTGCAGAAGGACGTAACCACGCCCAGCGGCGACCTCAGTTTGGCGGCGACGCCATACGACATGGGAAAAGCCACTGCAGTGACGGGCCAGCTTCGAATGAAGCTGGTATCGGAAATGCAGGCGCTCACCCAGCGTGAGGTGTCGGTACGGGACAAGGGCCGGCGGATCTCAAGCCGGCATCTGGCACGCATCGGCACGGGCGACGGACGGATCTTCCGCCACCAGTCCGAGGTGGTCGCCATCGATACGGCAGCGGTCCTTGTGACCGATGTCTCCGCATCGATGAAGGACTGCCACCGCATCGTCCTGGCTTGCCAGGCGCTACACGCCACCACCGTCGCCATGGCGGGTATCGATGGCGTGCAGTGCGCGGCGACTGCGTTCCCTGGGAACCACGTCCTCAAGCCATTCGGCTCGGGCGCGTTCAAGCACCTGGAGAACTTCCACCTGGTCGCCGATGGCTGGTCCACACCGCTGGATGAAGGTGTGCTCCTGGCACACCGCATGCTGCTCACCCAGAACGTCGGGCGCCGCATGATGATCGTGCTCACCGATGGTGAACCGGACAGCGAGGCGGAAGCCGAGCTAGCGATCCTCACCGCCGAGCGGGCGGGGATCGAAGTGTTCGGACTGGGCATCCAGACGGACGCAGGCAAGGGCCTGTTCCGCCACTGGCTCTCCATCACCGACGTTGCCGAGCTGCCGTTTGTGCTGCTCAACCTTGTCAGGTCGCGCTTGCTCCAGGCTGCCTGACGCACTGGTGCTACCTCTCCCGGATCATCGGGGGAGGTAGCGCCGGCGCATTTTTGAGAGGGCATTGGGAAGGGCATCCTTCCTCATGTGCTTTCCGTGGCTTGCCACGAAAGGTTATCGGAGCCTCACAGTCCGACACACCGATCGACGGCCCAGCCGTCACTACCCATGCGGGATTCCATGCCCGCCAGGGCACGGTTCCGCTCATTGCGAGGAGACACCATGCCCTACAACACAGCAACGCGAGGCAATCCATCCACCCCGACCCCCTGAAGGAGGGCTTTATGAAAACGAAAGAGCAAGCCCGCCGTGAGGCGTACGAGCGCGAGCGGGAGATCACCAATACCCTGCTCAGCAATCTGCGTGGTCGCTGGGGCGATGTATTGTCCGCCCTAATCCCCGGCCTGCAGGACGCAGTTGCCGCCGGTCACCGAAAGAAGGTTCAGTGCCCCATCTCCGATCACGGTGGTGGGAAGCGCGCTGCGACTCCTCAGGGATCCTCGGCCAACGCGCCGGCACGCCGCCGCCGCGTCGAGCCGGACTTCCGGATCGCCAAGGACTTCGACACGACCGGTGGCTGCCATTGCACCTGCAACAACGAAATGGGCAATGGGTTCCGCGTGCTCATGGCGCGGTACGGCTGCAGCTTCATGGAGGCCAAGCAGATGGTCATCGACCATCTGGGCGGCCGTATCACCACGAACCATCTGCCGCCGCCGACACCGATCAAGCAACCCGATCCGCGAGAGATTGCCCGGCAGGATGCAACCATCCGGAAGCGTCTTGAGCAGACCTGGTCTTCCACACTGGGACCGGAGCACCCGTCCGCCGAACCGCTGCACAACTGGTTCGAAGGGCGGGGGCTGGGTAGCCCGACGGGCCTCGCCAACCTCCGATTCCACGAAGCCTTGTCTTACGTGGACTACGAAACCGGCGAGTATCTGGGCAAGTTCCCGGCCCAGGTTGCGTTGCTTCAGCACCTCGACGGCACGCCCGTGACCCTTCACCGCACCTATCTGTCGCACGACGGCCGCACCAAGGCCGATGTACCGATGGCAAGGAAGGCGGAAAGCCACACCTCCGACCGCGATCCCTGCGGCGCGGCGGTGCACCTCGATCGACACGCTCATCGCGTGTTGGCCGTGGGTGAAGGTCTCGAGTCCTCTATCGCCGCAAGGCGCCTGGTGGATGACCTGGGCATTCCGATGTGGTCGACGCTCGACGCCAATGGCATGCGGAACCTGATCCTCCCCGACTGGGCGGAGATCGTAGTCGTCTTCGGCGACCGCGACCTCAGCATGGCGGGGCAGGCAGCCGCGTACCAGCTGGTGGAGAGTGCCCGGGCCTCCGGGCGGCGCGCGACGGCACTCCTGCCGCCGTTCGCCATCCCTGATGGGCAGAAGTCGATCGACTGGAACGATGTCGTCCTGGCCATGGGCCCCGATGCTGCACGCGCCATCATTCAGCTCCAGCAATGGCGTTCGCGCCTGAGGCAGGTACTGCGTGAGGGCAGTCGGACGGGCTCGCGTTCGGAAGCGCGGGCGCAGTCGTGATCTGCGACTACTCCCGCATCGACACCACCCCCGGCGCGGTCGGCGAGAACGCAATGTTCTCGCCGCCCGCCGGATTCAATGGCGACACGAAGGCGTACTGGAGTTGGCTCAAGGAACTGGAGCAGGAGCTCCGCTTCATGGCCAGGCTCTTCACGGGGCCGAACCGGTGCCCTTCGTTGACCGTGATCGGACCATACGCGGAGGCCTTCCAGGCCGCGTTCCGCAAGGTATGCGATCAGCGGGAGCGGGAGCGTGTTGCGTTCCTTCGCACACAGACCAAGTAAGCCGGCGCCGCCGGCATCCACCACCACCCCCGGGGGGCCATCGCCCTCTGGAGCGATGCGTCACCTGGGTACTACCAGGAGGCTCATATGAACCACGACACCACACCACTGATCGGCATCGCAGGCTTCAAGCGTGCCGGTAAGGACACGCTTGCGCGTGCACTCCGGACGCTCAACGGCTACGACATCATCGGCATGTCCGACGCGATCATCGCCGAAGTGCAGGAGATCACCGGGTGGGAGATCACCGACGCGATGAAGGAGGACCCGGTTCCGGGCTCGCCCGACACCACGTTTCGCGATCTCCTTGTTCGGCATGGCACAGCTCGCCGGCGAATCCTGAAGTCCTACTGGATCGACAAGATGGCGGCCAGTGTGGCGGCATCGTTGATCGCTGGTCGCGGCGTCATCGTGACCGGCGTGCGCCTCACCGAGGAGTTCCATTGGATCCGTGGCAACGCTGGCCAGGTCATCTGGCTGAGCCGCGCTGGCTTCGAATCCGACGGGACATACACGGAAGAGAACCAGGCACACCAGTGCGACATCCAGCTCGTCAACGATGGCGACATCAACCAGGTCGCCAGCAGCGCACTGGATCAACTGCGACAGAGCCGTCTCAATCTCGGCAAAGCCGCGTAACCGCCGACACCCTCCCGGGTGTCATTGACCCGCCGGCAGTCGCCGGCACCACCCACCACCCCGCGGGGCACGTCCCCGTTTGGGGGAGGTGCGTCCGCGGGTTTCTAAGCCGCTGGCCATGCCAGCCAAGGAGACCCCATGGAGTTCGTGACAACCCTCAAGGGCTTGCTCGTCATCGTGATGACGATCGTGCCCGGCTACGTGTTTGCTCGCACCAGGCGACGGTTCGCGATTGTTGAAGAGGCCAAGGACCTCAACCATGCGCTGATCGGCTACTTCGTGCACAGCCTCGTGATGCTGGCTATCGGGTGGGCACTGCTCACCCGTGTCGGCCAGGATCCGTCGGCCGTGCTCAAGACGCGCTCGGCAAACGAGCTGGCGCTGCTGCTGATCGGCTCGCCGTTCACGTGGGGCATGACCATCGTGGTCATCCCCGCAGTGCTGGGATTCGTTTCGGCGGTGAGCATGCGCTACAACCTGGCCGCCCTGCCGTTCCGGCTCGCCGGAGCAATGCTTCGCTGGCTCAGCGAAGGCAAGTGGACGCTGCAGCGGGTGACGCCGCTGCCGAGTCTGGTGCAGGCTTGGGACGCCGTTTGGCTGCAGCTAAACTCGGGCCAGACGCGGACGGTCATCGTGGGACTGGAAGACGGAACCACGATTGCCGGCGTCTACGACGCACGCAGTGCAACCAGCCGCTCGGATCGCTACCCGGACATTTTCCTGTCTCAGGTTTGCGTCTACGATGAGCAGGGGCACATCCGGACGATGGCAACATCCGACGGCGTGTTCATCCGAGGCAGTCGCATCGTGTGGATGCAACTGTGGCAGAGGCCAGAGGTACCCGATGAGAATGACGCAACTGCTGGCAGCAACCCGCAAGGGGGTGCTGGCCATGCTTGAACAGGATCGGCGGTACGGCAATGCGCCGTTGCTTCTCCCTCGTTCATCGCGCGGCGTGACTCCGCGTGACGCGCGTCAGGCACCTGACCTCGGTCTGACCACGGCCGACGCTGGGATCGACACCCAACGCGCCTATCGCCAGCCGTTCAACCAGCTGGCGCTCAAGGCAGCCCGACACTCGAAGTAATCACCCCGACCCCGGGGCCGCGCGAGCGGCCTCGGGGCTCTTCTTTCGTCGATCTGAAAGTCCTGATCCACGCGCCCGGGCGGACGCGTGGCTGAGTGCTTTTGCGACGGGCGGTGCGCGACCACATCAGGCGAGCGCAGCCGCCGCTTCCCGCAGCAATTTGGTGGCCGGATAGGCCGTGGTATTCGTAGTTGGCAGAACGTAAGTCAGAGGCAGGCATGAGTCACACCGGACGTCGCGAACTCACAGGGGAACAGAAGGCAGTCGTGCGCCACACGGAGGGCCACGCGCTTGTCGAGGCTGCTCCGGGCTCCGGGAAAACAACGGTGCTTGTCGCGTACCTTCGTCGTCTGGTGAAGACCGGCGGCAACCCAGCCGCCATGCTGGCGCTGATGTTCAACAAGAGCGCCCAGCTGGCGTTCGAGGCGCGTCTGCGCCGCGCGCTCGGTGAGGGTCCCATCCCCGACGTGCGCACGCTTCACTCCGTCGGCAACCGCATCCTCGCGCAGCTGGTCTCCGGCGGCATGCTCCCGCGTGAAAAGCTCGAAACATCCAGCAAGAAGGCCGACGCCTTCGCCCGGCGGGCGCTGAAAGAGGCCTGGGCGCGCAACGGAACCACGGCCACGCCTTCGCAGGCCCAGTACCTGGGGTTCAGCCAGTTCATCACCCTCGTCAAGTCCGACCTTCGGCCGGCGACCGAGGTGTTCGAGGAGAGCGGCTTCGCGCCGGACTGCCGCGCCTACATCACCGCCTTCCAGCTGCTCCTGCAAGATCAGCAGAAGCGCAAGGTGATCTTCTACGACGATCTGATCTACCGACCGATGGTCTACCTCGACGCACATCCGGAGATGTGGTCGATGTTCGCCAATCGCTACGACAAGATCGTGGTCGACGAATTCCAGGACATCAACGCGCTCAGCTTCTTCATGGTGCAGGGGCTCGCCGGGACGCGCGCCTCAGTCATGGGCTGCGGCGACCCCAAGCAGAGCATCTACGCGTTCCGCGGGAGCCGAGTCACCCTGATGACCCGGCACTTCGAGCAGGTGTTCCGGCCGTGCACGCGCTATCCGATGAGCCGGACGTTCCGATTCGGCCACGAGGTCGCGATGATGGCGAACAACCTCATCACTTTGAGCGAGGACAAGGATCTGGGCCTGGTCGTTGCGGACAACGCCAATCCGAAGACCCGCGTCGAACGGATGCCCCTGAAGGCTGGGAAGGATTCCGGCGTTGTGGAGCTGCTGGCCCCTTATGAGCACGCCGGTCGCCTGCGCGACACCGCGATGCTTGCGCGCAATTTCAGCCATCTGGTGCCCTTTGAGATCGAGTTGGCGGAGGCGGGCGTGCCCTTCCACGTCTACGGTCGCGAGGGTCTGCTGTTTCTGCCAGAAATCGCCGCGCTCGTGTGCGCGGTCAGCCTGGTTGCCGGGCGGTGGATCATCGAGCCGGAGGACCGCGTCCACTTCATCTTCTCCCTACTGACCACTCCCAGCCCCTTCATCAGCTACGACATCCTGCGGGAGGTCGCCGAGGAGATGGAGCCGTGTCTGGAGGGCGCGGCTCGCCGCGAGCTGCCCGGCATGCTGGCCAAGACGGCAAACGCCATCCGCTCCAAGAACACGCGAGGCGCGCAGAGCCTCGACGAGCGCGCCGACGCGCTGCGCCTTCTGGTTGGCGGCACGCTCGCCCAGGCACCGGCGGCGACCATCGTTCGCGCGTACATGGCCCATACGCGCATGCGGGACGTGATCGAACGGGCCGCGCCGTCGCCGGAGCAGGCCGCCGAATCGCTGGGCAACCTGGATGCATTCGTGAAGCTCGCCGAACGCGCCGGGTCGATCGACGAGTTCCTTGAGGTCCTCGGCCCCATGGCCGCGCTCAAGGGAGACGAACCGCCAGTGGGTGACCACGTGATGCTGACTACGCTTCACCGCAGCAAGGGCCTGGAATGGCCTCTGGTCATGATGGTGGGCCTGACCCGCGGCGTGTTCCCCGGGTCGCTTCCGGACAAGGATGTGGATGAGGAGCGGCGCCTTTGCTTCGTCGGCATCACGCGCGCCATGGAGCGCCTCGTCCTGTTCCACCCCGAAGACGCCACGCTGGATCGTTCCATCGCGGAGCTGGAGTGGCACCATCCGCCGAACGAGCCGACCTCGGCGAGCCCGTACATCTTCGACTGCGACCACGGGCCGGTTCGTCTGGCCACCCAGTTGATCGAAGCGGGGGCCACAGGAACGATCGTGGCCCGGCAGGACCGCGCGATGACCGCCTACATGCAGGCGCTTGGCGCGCCCATCACCATCCAGTTGACTCCGGAGGCGCAGGCCCACCAGGTGCGACAGGCGAGCGTGGCCGACTGTGGCCAGATCCCTCACGGGTACCAGCCGCGCAAGGGAGAGGAGTTCTATCACCCAGACCATGGCGCTTGCGTGGTGGATGAAGTGCTGTACCCGCCGGTCTACATGATGCGCGGGCTGAACAACGATGAGCGATTCAGCACGGTCGTGGATCGCGCCAGCGGCTGGGTGATCCCGCTGAAGCTACCCGCCACCGCCTGATCCGGCCGGGCGGGCGCGACGCCGCGATGCGGCACCGGCAGAAGTTGCCCGATCTTTCGCCCGCCCGCACACGCGCTACAACACGGGTGTCGCACGCCGCGAGACCGCCGACAGGTAGGTTCGCGACCGCTAACCCGCGAGGAATGCCATGACCACCCTGACCGACTTCAATGCCATCGCCGTCAAGGTAGGCCAGCCCACCGTCAACGATCCGAGCGCATTCGCGTGTCTCGGCACCGTGGTCGGCAACGATCTGGTCGACGTGCTCAAGCTCGCCGACGCCGGAAACGAGCAGGGTGTGAAGTGGCTCGCGCGGTACGTCACCGCCGCCCGCTTCCTCGAGTCGCTCTTCCGCATCGGCTTCGGCGACGCGGGTTTCCATCAGGCGTTTCGCGTCCTCATGCAGCACGGACCGGAACGGGTGCGCAACGTGGCCACCGCGGCACTGCGCGGTGACGGCACCGCCAAGCGCGACATCAGCCAATGGCTCCTCAACGCCGCCACCGGCAATGATCGTCCATGGTCGCCGTCCGCCCCGAAGGCCGGCACGCAGGACAGGCAGGGGAATGCGGGCGGCGGGCAGGTCGCTGTGCTTTCGCGCCACAACAGCGCCATGCCGGCACCGAACACCCCAACCGGAGAGGTCCGCCGCGCGGGCGCACCCGCCGACCGCGGCGCGCCGGCCGCGCGCCGGCCGGAGCAGGCCCATCACACCCAGGCGGAGAGCCCGCGCCAGCACGGCCACCCGGGCAACCAGGACCGGCGACCGGACCCGGCACCGGCGGCCGCGCGCCCCCAGTCTGCGTTCCGCACGCCACCGCCCCGCGAGGCCCAGCGGAGCAACCCGCCGCCGGCCGCACGCACCCCTGATCGCGGCGAGTCGAGGGAATACGACTCCACCCACGTGTACGGCGGTCGCGCTGCGCTCGAGTTCCAGGCCAGCACCACCCGCGGCGGCAACGCGACCGTACAGATCGACGCCGCGACCGGCTCCAACAAGGTCTACAACTGGAAGGACAAGATCGTCTTCCAGCTGACCAAGGTGGAGATGCAGCTCCTGACGGCGCTCCTGTACGGCCATCTGTCCAAGCTCCACCTGTCCGGACACGATGACAAGTGGCTCAACGTCGAGCACCAGGAGGGGCAGTACGCTGGCACGATCAAGTTCACGATGGGCAAGGGAAAGGCAGACGCCTTCAAGCCGCGCACCGTGCAGCTGAGCTATGCGGACATGGGTGAGGTCCACAGCCTGTTCATCCGCCAGACGTCCACGTTGCTGAAGGTCGCCCCGATCCTGGTCGAGCGCGTGGTCAAGCAGGTGGCCACGTCGTACGCCGCCGCACAGCAGGCACGCAACGGGCAGGGCGGAGGCCAGGGCGGCTACGGCGCGCGCCAACCGCAGGGCGGGCGTGGCGCACCGCAGCAGCAGCGCTACGCGAATGGATGACAAGCAATCCCAAGGAGAATCGATGACCCGAGCCATCATCACCATTCAGGCGGCCGCCGTGTCGGCCGCCGGCGCCGAGCTCCTGGCCAAGGCGCGGCGCATCGCCCGGGCACTGGTCGAGTCGCTCGACACCGTCGATCGCGCCATGCAGGACGTGCATTTCCTGCTCCTGACGACAGCCGACGGGCATGCGCGCTTTGTCCAGACCGTGCCGGACGTGATGGGGGTGGAGCGCATTCTCAATGCCGTGGAAGGCGCAACGGCCAGGGCTTATTGCGTGGTCGCCTGCGCACCTGCCGAAGGCAACGGCGCCTGCATTCTGTTCCACCTGCAGGAGCCGAACGGACACGCGGCGGTGCATATCAGCGAGCTGGCCATGACGCCGGACGGACCCACCATCGACGCAACCACCATCCTCCAGCCCGGGCAGACCGTGGCGCTCCCCTATTCGGTCGCCAGCGCCACACACCGGGCGCCGCCCAGCGGCGCCCGGCTTCACTGAGCCGGTAACGCAGGAAGGCTCCCCCACAACGCCGACCCGCGCCGTGCCTCGCGCGAGGGCCGGGACCACGTGGCGAATCGACCCAGCCGGATCGGGCCATTTCGCCCCGTCGCCGCCACCTCCGCGGGGCATCCTTTGCGTTCCAGGACCCGTAGGAAGACCACATGACCTTCGACCACGACTGCTTGCCGGAGGACGCGGCGCAGGCCGAATTGCACCGCCTCCTCGCTGCACATCCGGACCTCCCGCCGCTTGTCGGCCAATGGTCCCGCAGCCTCTGCCTTACAGTGCTCGCCTTGGCGTCCTTCTTCTGCGGTGGACTCATCCTGCAGTCGGCCGCAGACGGCGCTGCGATGCATACGGTCGGATTCGCGTTGGTCATCATGTCGGTATTGCTCGGCTTAGCCGCCTGGTTCAGGTCCGAAGCGGAGGCGGAGCCCCGAGCGACACGCGCGACCATCAAGGCCGATTATGTTGAAGCGTCCAATTCGGACCTGGCCTGGCTCAATACCATCACCGCGCAGTACCCCGCGGTCGCGTCGTCGGTGCAGGCATGGCTCCGCGATGGCAAGGTGATTCGGCAGCGCGATCTGCGCGCCGTTCGCGCGCTCACCGTCAGGCATGAGCCGGTGGTCCAGCGCCAGCAGCTGCTGCACCAGCTACGCGACGGCGATCGCGCCCATGTTGGCGAGCCATCCTGATCACCCGCCCAGCCACCCGATGTCGGCGCGACGAGCGGCCTGTACGGCCGTTCGGACAAGTCGGCACCCGAACCGACCCGGTCATCAACCATGCCTAACCCGTTAGACCTGACAGGCACGACGACTCTCCCCGCCATCCCCATGACCGAGGCCGGTGCCGACCTCTACGTACGGACCCTGCGCGAGCAGGCCGTCCGCAACGTGCAGAGCGCCGACTTGGCGGCCCTCGCAGACTCGCTCGACTCGCTCTATCTCGACCACCTTGACCGCCTGGAGGCCGCAGCCGAGCACGCGCTCGCGTTGGCCAGCGCCCTGGGTGAGATGGGGTACCTCCCGGGTCAGACCGCCATGCTCAACAACGCGCTGGAGCGCGCCGCGTCGGCACAGGACATCTTCCGGCAGCTTGCCGCGCTTCTGGTCCAGCGGGCACGCCCCGAGCTTGACCCGACCGGACGCAAGGCCGGCTTGCCGGTAGAGGATCTCATCAACTGGACGGGGCAACCGCCCAGACACACGCTGGGTGCACTTGAGCACGGGCTCCAGAAGATCCAGTACGCGCGCGGTCACTCGCTGGCAGAGTTTCTCCGCCGCGTCGTGGTCCGATTGACTCCCGAAAGCGTCCCTGAGGACGCGCGCAAGCAGGCCGCCGAGGAGTTGATCTCCAGCGTCGGAATGCGGATGCCGACCGCATGGGTGCTCTCCTACGGACCCAGCGACTTCGGGACGGTCGTCTACGGGCATCTCACGCGCCAAGACCAGGAGATGCCCTGGCACCTCACGCCAGCGCAGGTGGCCAATATCGATCGAGCGCTGATAGCGATCGCGACGATGTGCGCCGTGTGCGGGCAGGGGGCACACGCTGCGAGCGTGCAGGAAGCCGGCTCAGCCGTCGTGAAGCGTCTGCGCTACATGACGCAGCAGTACGGCGACGGGGATCTCCACGCCATCGGCACTGCGGTGCGATTGATGCTTCACCGCGACAGGGTCGCATTCCACCTGGCGCCCGAGGTCTGGACCGTCGCGCGCGACGTCCTCGTGCAGCACGTGGATGGCCTAGAGCTGGTGGCGTCGAGTTGAGGGCCGACCCCGGGGCCGGCGGCTAGTGGCCCCGTCGAAAGCACTCACCGACGGCACAGATGCGATTAATACAATCCCAAGAAGCCAGGAGGCCTCCCCATGACCAAGAACACCGACAGTCCGGTCGCCACCCTGCTACTCGGGGCCGCCGTCGTCGCAGTCATCCTCACGCCGATTCTCGCGTTGGCCAGCGTCACGAGGCGCTACGGCCTGGCTGGACTCGCAGTGGCGGGCGCGATCCTTTTGACCGGGGCGAGATTGATCTTCTGGGTGCTCCTTCCCGCCCCGGCAGCGGCTCCAATGACTTGCGGGCTGGAGTCCTTCGAATGTACCTATGCGGAGCTTGTGTCCGCGTACAGTCATGTGCCCTGGGCGGCCACGCTGATAGGCGCCTGGTCCGTCGCTGGCGTCACGATCGCCCTCTCCCTCCTGAGCGCCGCCCAGGCGTCTTTCAGGCGCAAGGACCGTCCGTGACCCAGGCGATCGGCGAAACAGAACCGGCAGAAGCTGGGCTCTACGCGCTGACATCGGCAATCCTGGCCAACCCGGAAGCGCGGGCGCGATTTTGCAGGCTCGACGTTCACGACGAGGCGGACCAGGGTGACCGCCTGTGGCTCGAGTACACGCCGGACAACCCGGTGTCGGAGGGCAGCTACATCAGCATCACGCAGGACGGCAGCTCCTGCTACGTCTGTCATGACGCGGCCGACAACTTCGGCGGACACCCCACATTCTGGGACTGCTACGGCACGGAGGTCACAGTCAAAGCCGCACTCCTTACCTACTTGGCGGACACTTAGCGGCTCACGGCGCCGGCTCGATCGCGCGCGTTCGTTTGTTGGTTCCACAAACGTAATGCAGGTTGGTGGAGTCGCCACCACCGCTGACTCCATGAACGCACAGCTGCAGCCAGTTGACCTCCAACAAACAACCGGCCGGGCGCTCCGCGTGCCGCCAAATTCCCGCGAGGCTGAGCAGGCGGTCATTGGCGGCCTGCTGCTGAGCACCGAGGCGCTCGATGCGATCTCCGGCGTCGTGTCCGCCGACGACTTCTACAGCCGCGACCACCGCGTCCTGTTCGAGGCGATCGTCGACCTGAACGAGCAGGGGACTCCTACCGACGCAGTAACGCTGGGCGACTGGCTCGGCCGCCACAAGCATGCGCAGGGCATCGACCCAGGCTACGTCGTCCATCTGGCGAACGTGACGCCCAGTGCCGCCAACATCGTCGCGTATGCGGAGATCGTTCGCGACAAGGCCACGCTGCGCCGTCTCGCCGAGGCGAGTACCAAGATTACCCAGGATGCTCTGGCGCCATACGCCGATGACGCCGGCGAGATCCTCCAGCAGGCCGAGCAGGCGATCTTCAAGATCGCCGAGGGCAATGCCACCGGCCGCAAGGAGATGCACAGCTCCACCGACATCACCCGCGCGGCCTTCCAGCTCATCGTCCAGCGGTATGAAAGTCGCGGCCAGCTCACTGGCGTGGCCACCGGCTTTGCCGACCTGGACAAGCTGACCTCGGGCCTACAGCCGAGCGACCTGATCATCGTGGCGGCCCGTCCGTCGATGGGTAAGACCGCCCTCGCGCTGAACGTCGCCGAGTCGGCCGCGGTCACCACCAGCAAGGCGGTCGTGGTGTTCTCGATGGAGATGTCCGCCTCCCAGCTCGGCCTGCGCCTCATCTCCTCCATGGGGCGCATCGATGCCCAGCACCTGCGCACGGGCGACCTGGCCGAGGAGGACTGGCCGCGTGTCACCGAGGCAGTCGGCAAGTTGACCAACGCCCGGATCTTCATCGACGACACACCCTCGCTCTCGCCCGGCGAACTGCGCTCAAGGGCGCGCCGCGTGCACCGCGACCAGGGTGGGCTGGCGCTGATCGTGATCGACTACCTGCAGCTGATGCAGGTGCCAGGCAACTCAGAAAATCGAGCCACCGAGATCTCGGAGATCTCCCGCAGCCTGAAGGCGCTGGCCAAGGAACTGAACGTGCCTGTGGTTGCCCTGTCGCAGCTCAACCGCTCGCTCGAGCAGCGGGCCGACAAGCGACCGGTCATGTCGGATCTGCGCGAGTCGGGCGCGATCGAGCAGGACGCGGACGTGATCATGTTCATCTACCGGGACGAGTACTACAACCGCGACTCGGAAGACAAAGGCTTTGCGGAGGTAATCGTGGGCAAGCAGCGCAACGGACCCACGGACACCGTGAAGCTCGCGTTCTTGGGGCGGTACACTCGCTTTGAGAACGCGCATCCGGGTGTCACGGACACGTTCACAGCAGGATTTTAGTCACCACCAGGGAGTTGCAATGGCAAATCGCGTCATTCGTTTCAAGGCTGCCGCGTTCGGGGATCTGAAGGTCCTCAACGCACTCGTGCAGGAGGGTGTGACAGCCAACCTCGTGGATCAGAAGGGGCTCGTGTTCGAGGCCGGCGACGGATCCGGCGAGGAGTTTCCCCTCCTGGTGCCTGCCCTACGAGCGGGCGGCTTCTCCTACGATCACCACGGCGACGGCGTGAACTGGGGCGCGGACACGGGCCAGTGGAAAACGCACCGCGCTTCCACCGGTGAGGACCACTACCACCATACGGGCATCGGCGATGTGCCGCCGCTGGCCAGCGAGCCGAAGTAGGGCCGACCCGTGACGACACAGATCGACAGCGAATTGGCGACCGACGTCGCCGAAGCTCTAGAGGTAACCGGCCTCCGTCTGACAGCCGACCAGGTGCGCGAGCTGCTCCAGGGCGAGGACGAGCTGGTCAGCGAGCTGGAGGAATGGGGCGTGGACGACACAGAGCTGCGCGGCCAATTGGCGAGCCTCTTGTCCCAACGCCTCCTCGGCGAGCCGTGGCCGACCTACGGCGACATTGCCAGGGGGAAGGGCGAAGACGCCTTCCACCAGCGTCTCCAGCAGGCCGCGATTGCGCGCGGCTACGAGGTCGTCGCGCCCTAACAGCGCAGACCGCAAAGCCAGGATTGAAGAATGAAACAGACCGAACCAAGCACCCCGAGTGCTTGGCCGTGGCTGCTCGGGCTCATCGTCGGCATCGGTGTCTTCTGCGGCGTGGCATCCGTCGTACCCGGGCCCAGCTGCGCCGATGACACGCCGTCCGCCGCCATCGGCCGCCGCGGGGCGTGCTCGCATCACGGTGGCGTGACCTCCGGGTGGACTTTCCTCGGGGTGCTCCCAGGCCTGTTCGCCGGCATCGGGACCGTTGTAGGGGTCGTGCCCGGATACGGGTAAAATTGGGTCATAGCGTGCTGCAACTGTGTGACACTGCAACAAAATCGTGTTCGCGGTTGGTCTTGGTCACCATCGTTCGTTAAGCTCAAAGCCACCCTCTCTCTCGGATGGTGGCCATGGCGAATCTTGAGCGCACCGCGTACCCGCGGTTTCCTCGTGTGATCACGACACGCGACCTGCTCCGGTATTACACCCCCGATGCGGACGAAGTGGAATGGGTTCTACCCCGTAACCACGGACACTTCAAAGAAGCCTCATGATGAGGCAGGAGGAGTGTCATGGCACAGCGAAGGAAGTTCAGCGAGGAGTTCAAGCGAGAGGCCGTCGGCCTGACCCGATTGCCAGGCGCTAGCGTGGCCCAGATTGCACAAGATCTGGGTGTGCGATCGAACCTGTTGTGGCGGTGGCGTCGAGAGCAGGACGTGCACGGCAACAAGTCGTTTGTCGGTGCGGGCGTGGCACGTGACCAGGAGATCCTGGCGCTCAAACGGCAACTGGCGAAGGTGACCAAGGAGCGGGATTTTTTGCGCGATGCGGCGGCGTTCTTCGCCAAGGAATCGTCTTGAGGTACGAGGCGATCCGACGCCACCGCGATCAGTACCCGGTCCGGCTGATGTGCCGGTGCCTGAGAGTGTCTTCCAGCGGTTTCCACGACTGGTGTAACCGCCAGCCAGGTGTGCGGGCGCAGGACAACGCTCGACTCCTCGAGAAGATCCGAGCTCACCACGCCGCTAGTGATGGCGTGATGGGCGCGCCGCGCATGCACGAAGCGCTCGGCTACGAGGGTGAAACGGCCAGCCTCAACCGGGTCGCTCGGCTGATGGCCGCTAATGGTCTGGCTGGGGTGCCGCAACGACGTCGCTGGCGACACAAGCCTTCCGGCGTGCGGCCGGCAGGCGTGCGCAACCACTTGGCCAGGGACTTCCTCGCGCTGGAACCCAACACCAAGTGGGTGGTGGACATCACCTATATCCGCACCGGTGAGGGATGGCTCTATCTGTGCGCGGTGCTGGACCTGTACTCGGGGAAGGTCGTGGGCTGGTCGATGGCGCCGGTGCAGGATCGGCATCTGGTGCTCAAGGCCGTGATGATGGCCTGCTGGCAGCGTTCGGATCGCAGCGCAGTCATCCTGCATTCGGACCGTGGCACCCAGTTCACCAGCGCCGAGTACCAGCAGTTCCTCGCGGACCACCACATCATCAGCAGCATGAGCGACGTGGGGCATTGCGGCGACAACGCAGCAGCCGAGGGGTTCTTCGGCAAGCTCAAACGTGAGCGGGTGCATCGGCGTCGCTACCTGACGCTGGCTGAAGCCAGGAGCGATGTGTTCGACTACATCGAACGGTTCCACAACCCGATCATCCAGCGAAGGCTTGATGCCAAAGATCAGACCGTCAGACTCTTAACCCAACCGTCCGTGGAAACGGGGTAGAACCCCTCGATCAGTTGGCGTGGCTGAAGACACTGGGCGACGTGGATGATTCACTCCGCGATGCCCCCGTGAACAAGATCCGGCACCTCGCCCACCAAGCCGCTTTGCTCGATGCGGATGACCTCAAACGCACAGTACCTAGCCGGCGATACGCCCTGATGCTCGCACTGATTCACCGCATGCGGGTTCGCGCACGCGACGATCTCGCGGAAATGTTCATTCGCCGCGTGAGTACGCTGCACAAACGCGCCAAGGAAGAACTCACCGCGATTCAGATGCACCAACGTGCGATGGCCGAACAGCTCGTCGCGAAACTGGACGATGTCCTGGCGATCCTCGCGGAGGAAAAGGAAGACCCTGCTGCCGGACGTCGCATCCGCGCACTGCTGACGCCGGACGGCAATTTGGAGGGGTTACGCGAAGACTGTGCGGCGATTCGTCTATCGGGCGGTAGCAATCACCTGCCATTGCTCTGGCGTTTCTTCAGCAGTCATCGTGCAGTGTTGATGCGGCTTGCGCGCACGCTTGATTTCGTCTCGTCGACGCAGAACCAATCGCTCATGGAAGCGTTGGCCATCGTGCTGGCCAACGAAGGTCGCAAAGCCGAATGGGTTTCCGACGCGGTGAATCTGCAATTTTGCTCGGAACGGTGGCGCAAGCTCATCATGCGCTCTGACGATGGCCCGTCCGTCAATCGTCGCTACCTCGAAATGTGTGTTTTCTCGCACCTGGCCAGCGAGCTCAAATCCGGTGATACCTGTGTGGTGGGATCGGAGGCCTTCGCCGACGTCCGAGAGCACTTGCTGCCATGGGCGGAGTGCGAAGCGCGCCTCGCCGATTTTTGCGCCAAGGTCGATATTCCACCCTCAGCGGCGGCATGCGTCAGCGAGCTGAAACAACGGTTGACCGACACGGCGGCACGCATCGACGCCGCGTTTCCCGAACTCAAGGGAGATGTGGCGATCGGTGCCGATGGCGAGCCGGTGCTGCGTCGCGTCCAGGCGCGGGATATCCCGGCGTCGGTGATTGCCCTGCAGAGTGCACTCGGCCGTGAACTCCCCACGCGGAACCTCCTGGATATTCTGGCCAACATCGAGCACTGGACGCACTTCACGCGGCATTTTGGCCCGATATCGGGGCACGAGCCGAAGATCAAACAGGCCACCGAGCGTTATCTGCAAACGGTCTTCGCTATGGGGTGCAACCTGGGGCCCAACCAAGCCGCGCGCCATTTCGTCGGCGAGGTCAGCCCGCATATGATTTCGCGGGTCAACCGCCGGCACGTCACCGTCGAAAAGCTCGAAGCCGCCACTCGCGAACTGGCTGAGCTCTATCTGCGCCTCGATCTTCCGCGGCTCTGGGGTGACGGCAAGAGCGTCGCGGCCGATGGCACGCAATATGACTTCTACGATCAGAACTTGTTGGCGGGCTATCACTTTCGGTACCGCAAGATGGGTGCGGTGGCCTATCGTCATGTCGCGAATAACTACATCGCGACCTTTCGGCACTTTATCCCGCCGGGTATCTGGGAGGCCGTCTACGTCATCGAAGGCCTGATGCAAGCCAAGCTGTCGGTCGAACCCGACACCGTGTACTCGGACACGCAGGGCCAGTCGGCCACCGTGTTTGCGTTCACGTACCTGCTCGGTATCAATCTGTTGCCGCGGATACGCAACTGGAAGGATCTCGATTTCTTCCGTGCCGACAAGCAGACCCACTACAAGCACATCGACTCGCTCTTTCATGGCGCAATCGACTGGACGTTGATCGAGACCCACTGGAAGGATCTCCTGCAGATTGCTATCTCGATCCAGGCGGGCAGGATCGCCTCCCCGATGCTTCTGCGCCGGCTCGGTGCGAGCAGCCAACGCAACCGCCTTTTTCTGGCGGCGCAGGAGCTCGGGCGCGCCCACCGCACCGTCTTTTTTGTTGAACTGGATCGGTAGTTTGCCCTTGCGCCAAGAGGTCACGGCCGAGACCAATAAGATCGAGTCGTACAACGGCTTCGCGAAGTTCTTTTCGTTCGGCGGCGACGTGATCGCCGAGAACGATCCAGACGAGCAACAGAAGCGTCTTCGGTATAACGATCTGATCGCCTCGGCCGTGATCTTGCAGAACACCGTGGACATGATGCGCGCCCTTCAAAAGCTTGCTGATGAAGGTCTCGCGGTGTCGGGACACGACGTGGCCTTTTTCTCACCCTATCTGACCGGCGGCGTCAAACGGTTTGGTGACTATCGCCTTGACTTGAAGCGACCGCCCGAACCGTGGATTCGTGACCGCCTGTTCAAGGATGCCGCCAAAGCCGCGCGGGCGACGACCCTAGCAACGGAGCAAGCGAATGACCCAGCGATCGAATAGCACGGGGCGGATCGACGCCGCGTCGCCCCGCGGGTGTGTCGACGTCATAGGACTTCAAAAATTGCGCGCGACCTTTGATACGACTCACCTGTTGCGTGCGGTCGATGATCTCGACACCGTTCGCGCGGTCCTGGTCGATCCGGACGAATTACGCGCCGATCTTCTCCGGTTGCATGGGATGGCGCACACCCTGATCAACGGGGGAGCCTTATCCGCGACGAGCGTCGATGAAACCATCACCGAGTTGGCGGCAGACATTGAGGCCGAGCTGGAGAGCATGAGCGCCTTGCTCCTGACCATCCGACAACGGATACGGCCACTTCTGACGCTGACCCCTGACGATGGCTAATGGAGGAATGCAGACCATCTACCCTGCCAGCGATTGCAAGATGGTGCAGGTTGCTCGCGTGTCGTGATGGCACGTTTCGATCATGCCCCGCAGCTCGGCGGCCAGCGCCGCCAATTCGCGCTGCTTGGCTTCCACCTGTGCCAGATGCGTTCGTGCCACGCCATCGACCTGCTTGCACGACAGTTCCGTGCGTGAGGCAAGCGTGAGTAGGCTACGGATTTCTTCGAGGCTAAAACCCAGCGCGCGGCTGCGCACAATGAACTGCAAACGCTCGACGTCGCTATCGCGATAGTTGCGGTATCCCGCAGTCGACCGCTCCGGCGGCGGCAGCAACCCGATGCGCTCGTAGTAGCGTACGGTTTCCAGATGACAGCCGGTGGCTTTCGCCAGATCGCTAATGCGCACGGTGGTTGACTCCGTAGTAGCTACGGACTTTAGTCTACGCCGCACACCGCATAAGAGTTCAAGTGATGGCATGTTGCGACTGTGAATCAACCGGTCAAGCGTTGGCTCGCTCTGCGGCCCAGCGTCGCGTGTTATGGACGGTCTTATTCATCAACGTGGCGATCTTCGTGGGCGAATTCGGCGCGGGGCTTTGGGCTGATTCGACCGCGCTGCAGGGAGACTCCCTGGACAGTCTCGGCGATGCGTTGGTGTATGCGCTCAGTCTCTGGGCCGTGGGACAGGCCCTGCGGTGGCGGGCGGGGTCCGCTCTGGTGAAAGGCGGCATCCAGCTGCTGTTCGCGGGGATCGTGATCGCCGAAGTCGGCCGCAAGCTGGTGACGGGTGCCGAGCCCTTGACAGGTGTGATGGCGATCGCCGCCGGTGTCGCGCTCATCGCCAATCTCACCTGCCTCGCGTTGCTGACCCGATTTCGTTCGCACGACATCAACATGCGCTCGGTCTGGCTGTGCTCGCGCAATGACGTCATCGGCAATGCCGGCGTTTTGCTGACCACGGCACTCATGGCCTGGAGCGGCTGGACATGGCTCGATCTGGCTTTTGGCGCCTTGCTGGCGTTGCTTTTCGCGCGAACCGGTGTCGAGGTCCTGAGATCCGCGTGGCCGCAGTTTCGTTTGCACCCCTCGCACGTCCAGTGAACGCCATGCTGCCACCGAATCCCTCTCTGGCTATACTTCAACAATGATAACGACACGCATTCGCAATATCTTGCACCACGTCGCCGTGGCCGCCCTTCTGGTGTGGGGCATAGGCGCGCTGCCGGCACAGGCCGAGGACATCCCTTCCGCCGTCCCGCAGACCTGGCAGATGCTCGACTACCTGGCGACCGATTACGCGGGCGCGGTGAAGGATGGCGCTGTGATCAGCACGTCCGAGTACGCCGAGATGCGGGAGTTCACGGCGACAGCGCGATCGCGTATCGCCGCGTTGCCACCGACCGTCGCCACACCGGCACTATTGCAACAAGCCGATACGTTGGTGGCCTCGGTCGAGGCCAAGGCGACACCCGCGCAGGTGGCGACGCAGGCGCATGCACTGGCCGATGCGTTGCTGCAGGCGTACCCGGTGCCGACCGCACCGGAACGCGCTCCCGATCTGGCGCGCGGGGCAACGCTCTATCAAAACCAGTGCGCCGCTTGTCATGGCGCCACCGGACACGGTGACGGGCCCGCTGGCCTGCTGCTATCGCCCCGACCGGTGAACTTCACCGATCAGACGCGGGCCGATCAACGCAGCGCGCTGTCGTTGTATGAGGTGATCAGCCAGGGCGTGGCAGGCACGCCGATGGCGAGCTACGCGCAGCAACTCTCTTCCGATGACCGCTGGGCGCTGGCGTACTACGTGGGTTCGCTGGCTTACGCCAAGGAAGCGGTCGCCGGTGCCGATACCTGGCAACACGACACTGCCGCGCGAGCGCAGATCGCGGATCTGAAGGAGCTGTCGCGTGCGCGTGTTGCGCAGCTGACACCTACTCTTGGTGCAGAGCGTGCTCGGACGATCGTGGGTTACTTGCGAGCTCACCCTGACGTCATCCAGCAGCAGGCCTTGGCCGGCATCCCCCTGGCACGGGCGCGACTGGCGGCGAGCCTGACGGCTTACCGTGCTGGTGCGAAGACGCAAGCCACCCAGCTGGCGCTATCCGCCTACCTCGATGGCGTGGAACCGGTCGAACCGCAACTCAATGCACGTGACAGCGCGCTGCGCGCCCAGCTCGAAACGTCGATGGGTGCCTATCGCAGCGCATTGTCGGGTAACACTCCCGTGGAGTCGGTGGTGAAACAGGCCGATGCCATTGATGGTCTGTTGGTACGCGCACAGGAAGTCACCGCCGATGCGGCGAGCGATGCGGCCGCCATCTTCTTGGGTGCCTTCACCATCCTGGTTCGCGAGGGTCTGGAAGCCCTGCTGGTCGTGGTCGCACTGCTCGCTTTTCTACGCAAGGCCGCGCGACCCGAAGCGCTGCGCTACGTGCATGCGGGCTGGATCCTTGCGCTCGTGGCCGGTGGCATCACCTGGGCGATCGCCAGCTATGCGATCTCCATCAGCGGTGCCGGTCGTGAATTGACCGAGGGACTGTCGTCGCTGTTTGCGGCGTTCGTGTTGCTCGGGGTCGGTCTGTGGATGCACCAGAAGAGCATCGGTGGTCGCTGGCAGGCGTATCTAAAGGAAAAGATGGCGGCCGCGCTCAACCGACGTTCGGCGTGGTTCCTGTTCGGACTGGCCTTCATCTCGGTGTACCGCGAGGTGTTCGAGAGCATCCTGTTCTACGCTGCGTTGTGGAACGACGGCCAGGAAGTGTGGCTGCTCAGCGGCATCGCCGCCGGTGCCGCGGTGCTGGGGCTAATCGCCTGGGTGCTGCTGCGCACCAGCCGGCGGCTGCCGATCGGCACATTCTTCTCCGCCAGTTCGGCGCTGATCGCCGTGCTCGCCATCGTGCTGACTGGCAAAGGTATCGCCGCCCTGCAGGAGGCCGGCTGGGTCGCGGTGAGCGTGGCGCCAGTGCCGCATATCGAATTGCTGGGCATCTATCCGACCTGGCAATCCTTGTTGGCCCAGTTGGCGATTTTGGTGCTGCTGGCTGTCGGATTCGTGTTCAATATCCGTCGTGGCCGTCAACGACTCCCGTCACCTCCAACGACTCGGGAAGTGCTCCCCGATGCAGACTGAAGGCGACAAGACATGAGCGACTGCGGCTGCCACGTGCAAGCGACCAATGAAGCGGAACGCCGAATTCTGCGCGTCGCCTTGGGGCTCAATGCCACGATGTTCGTGGTCGGCATCGTCGCGGGGCTGATCGCCCAGTCGATGGGATTGATCGCCGACTCGCTGGATATGCTGGCCGATGCGAGTGCCTACGGCATCGCCCTGCTGGCGTGGGCGCGCAGCGCGAGCTTCAAGGCCTCGGCGGCACAACTGAGCGGAACACTGCTTTTGGTGCTGGGGCTAGGCGTCTTGCTCGGTGTCGTGTGGCGCCTTGTGATGGGAAGCCACCCCGAGGGCTTATGGATGACGGGCATCGCCTTGGTGGCTCTCGTCGTCAACACCACGGTGCTGCGCTTGCTGGAACGCTTTCGTCATGGTGAGGTGCATTTGCGAGCGACTTGGCTATTTACCCGGGTCGATGTCCTCGCGAACTTGGCGGTCATCGTCTCCGGTGTGCTGGTGCTTCTATGGCACAGCGCGGTGCCTGATCTGGTGATCGGTACGGCCATCGCCTGCTATGTACTGAAGGAGGCGCTGGGCATTCTGCGCGAAGCGAAGGAAGCGCGGGTTGCCGCCAGCGAATCGATCGTCAAACCATGACCGCTCCGGCATTGGGGCTTGGCCCGGTGGTGTATGCCGTTGACCTTCGACTGTTCCACGCCATCCATCCGTCTACACCGCCGTCGCCCGCGATGCTGCATCTGGCGCGCGGTCTGGCCGATGGGCCGTTGATCCTGACCGCTGCTCTCCTTGGGACGATGCTGATGTTTCCTCGGTGGTCGATGCGCTCGATCGCCCTGAAAGCGGTGGGTGTCGCTGCCGTGGCACTACTCCTGAATCTGGTCATCGGCGCTGTCTGGGATCGAGCGCGCCCCTTCGTGGCCGGTGTCGGCCAAGCATGGGTCTCCCATGCGGCGACCGGCAGCTTTCCCAGCGACCACCTGACCGTGCAGTGGGTCGTCGCCGGCATACTGTTGCTGAATCAACGCAGCCGAGTTTGGGGCATCGGGATCGCACTGCTTGGTCTGCTCATGGCATGGGCACGCATCTACCTGGGCGTGCATTATCCCGGCGATATGCTGGGAGCCCTCGCGATAGGTGGGCTGGCCATGCTGAGTGGCTGGGCTGGGGTTGCGAGCCAGCCCCACGCCGTCCAACGGCGGTGACCACGTAGCCGCGCATACTGTCGGCCTTCCACCGTGGCCAGCGTCGCCAGCGGCGCACGCGATCGCCCAGGTTCATCGGCATCGCACGCACAATGACGTGCGCAGGCTTGAGACAGGACGACGGTTCCCGCCGCAGCCACGCCACGCCGACGGGGAGTCATCGCGTGGAAGCGGCACCGGGCTCGCGGTTTGGCAAAGCGACTGTGTGAGGTCAAACCTTTTGCGGCTCCTCGCACCCCAGCCCGCACGACGTTGTTTCGACCTGCAGCGTCACGTGATGGATGTCAAAGCGCGCCTCCAGCATCTGCGCCAGCCGGAGCCGCAGCGCTTCTGCGTCTGATGCGTCGCCATCCATGATCACATGCGCCGCCATCGCCGAACGCGTGCTGCTGAGCGCCCATACGTGCACATCGTGCAGCGCAGCCACGCCCGGAGTGGCCAGCATTTCGGCGCGGACCCGTTCAGTATCGACGCCACGAGGCGTCCCCTCCATCAGGACATTCCCGGCCTCTCGCAGCAATGTCCATGTCCGCGGCAGCACCCACAGACCAATCAACACGGCGATGATTGGATCGGCAATGTAAAAGCCGGTGAACTTGATGATCAACGCGCCGATGATTACGCCGACCGAACCGATCATGTCGGCCCAAACTTCCAGATAGGCGCCTTTCACGTTGAGGTTTTCACCGCTGCCGGCCTTGAGCAATCGCATCGAGATGAGGTTGATCACCAGCCCGAGCACCGCGATCACCAGCATGCCGGTGGAGGCCACCGACGGCGGTTCGCTGAAACGCCGCACCGCCTCCCACAAGATGTAGCCGGCGACGAGGAACAGCAAGCCACCATTGACGAGTGCGCCGATGGCTTCCATGCGCGCGTAACCATAGGTGCGTTTCGCATCGGGGGGACGTCGTGCCAGGCGCACGGCGGTCAGCGAGATCGTCAGCGCGATCACATCGGTCGCCATGTGTGCCGCGTCCGACAACAAGGCCAAGCTGTTGGTAAGCAGACCGCCGATGATCTCGGCGACAAGAAACATACTGGTCAGGCCGAGTGCCCACCACAGCGGCGTCTCGTGCCTGATCTCCGTACCCACATGATCGTGCCCGGCATTCATCAGTTGTCTCCACTCACGTAGCTTCGCCACGCCATGCGGAACACCCGCCATGCCGAGCGCAGAAACATCAACAACAACGCCGACGCAACCAGCAGATCGGGCCAGCCGGCGCCGAAGAAGCCGACGCCGGCGGCCGCTGCCAGCACGGCGACACCTTCGAACACGTCATTGCGCGAGCATTCCCAGGCCGAGGCCATGTTGACGTCGCCTTTGCGGTAAGGCAGCAGCAGGCGCAGGCATGCGGCATTGGCGACCAGGTTCAGCAAGGCGGCGATACCGATCGCCTCGAAGATCGGCACGCCAGGATGCAGGAGACGCCAGCCAATCTGGATGGCGACTGCAAGCGCCGCACCAAGAATCAGTGCGCCCTTGAACAGCGCCACCCGGGCCTTCGCGCGGTCACTGGCACCAACAACCGCAAGGCTCAAGAGGTAGGTGAGCGCATCCCCAAGATTGTCCAACCCGCCGGACAGCAGCGACGACGAACCGCTGTAGATCGCCGCGGCCAGCATCATCGTGAAAGTAGCGAGGTTGATCGCCAGAACGATCATCAACACCCGACGCTGCCGCGCCTGCAACGCGGCAATATCGATGGTGGTGGCACAACACGTATCAGACATGAGCCGGTAACCCGATGGATTGGATGCATGCTTCAGGTATTGGAATCCCTCATGGCGGCGACCACTCTACGCGGCCGCCGCCGTGTTATGAAATGACACCGATGCAGCGACGTGAGTACTCCCGCTGCCCCGATTAGTCGTTATCCACACGCCCGTCGATCGGCCACGCCCGATCCACCGTGCTCTGGTAGACCCAGCCCGCAACACTCTGGCCGGTGCGTCCGTGCAAACGGATCAGCTGCACGGCCCGTTCGGCTTGGTCGTCCTCGCAAAACACTTCGAGCTTGATCTGCTTGGTCACCCGTTCGCCCAGTTCCATCGAATAGATCTGTTCCTGGGCACTGAGCGCGGTCAACAACCCTTTGACGTCGCTCACCGAGAGATAGCGGAACCCACCGTCCTCCAGGGCATGGATGACGTCGACCACGCGGCCGCGATGGATGAATGCCTTTACTTCTTTCATGGGGTGTTCTCCTTGGCGAGGCGCCGGGCGGCGCGTTCTTCGATCCAGTCGTACAGCACCGGCAGCAGGACCAGCGTCAGCAAGGTCGAGGTGATCAGGCCGCCGACCACCACGGTGGCCAGCGGACGCTGGGTTTCCGCCCCGACACCGCTGGAGAGCAGCATCGGCACCAGGCCAAGGATCGCCACGCTGGCCGTCATCATCACCGGCCGCATGCGCAGGGCGGTGCCGCGGATGACTGCGTCCCGCACGGGCAAGCCTTTCTCGCGCTGCTCGTTCAAGAAGCTCACCAACACGATGCCGTTCAACATCGCCACGCCGAACACCGCGATAAACCCGATCGCCGAGGGCACCGACAGGTATTGCCCGGTGATCGCCAGCCCGACGATGCCGCCAATGGTGGCGAACGGCACGTTGGCCAGGATCAGCGCGGCGTACTTCACCGAGTTGAAGGCGGTGTAGAGCAGCACGAAGATGAAGAAGATCGTCGCCGGCACGATCAGCGACAGCCGCTTCAATGCCCGTTGCTGGTTTTCGAACGCGCCGCCCCATTCGGTGTAGTAGCCCGTCGGGATGTGCACCTGTTCGTTGATCGCGGCATTCGCGTCCTTGACGAAGCCGTCGATGTCACGGCCGCGCACGTCCATCTGGATCACCGCATAGCGTTGCAACTGCTCGCGGCGAATGAACGAATAACCCTCCGCATCGCTTACCTCGGCAATCTGTGATAGCTGTACCAGCGCACCGCTGACGGTGCGGATCGGAATGCGCTTGATCGCCGGCAGCGAGTTCTTGTCCGCATCGTCCAGCCGCACCGCTATGTCGAAGCGCTTCACGCCATCGAGCAGGGTGGTCACCGGCTCGCCACCGATGCCGTTCTTCACCACGGTCAGCACGTCGTCCGCATTCAGACCGTAACGGGCCAGCGCGTCGCGATCCACCTTGATGCGGATCTGCGGCTTGCCGATATTAGCCTCCAGCGCCAGATCGGCCACCCCCGGCACACCCGCAAGCGTGTTCTTGATACGGGCGCTGAGACGATCCAGCTCGCCCAGGTCATTGCCGTAGATTTTCAGCGCCAGGGTGGCGCGCACACCCGAGATCAGTTCCTCAATGCGCATCTGGATCGGCTGGGTGTAGCTCACCACCGCGGTCGGCAAGGCGGCGGATAGTTCCTTCTGCATCGCTTCCTCGATGCTTTCCAGCGTCTCGCCCTTGCGCCATTGATCCTTGGGCTTCAGCGGTGTGTACACCTCCATGTAGTTCACATCCGCCGTTTCGCCTTTTTCGGCGCGACCGATCATCGCCAGCGTGGTTTCCACTTCCGGAAACTTTTGTTTGACCAGTGTCGACACTTGCTTGGAGATGGCGATCGATTCGTCCAGCGATGCCGACGGAATCGAGGTAATGCGCCACATGATGGCGCCTTCCTTCAGGTTAGGCATGAACTCCTTGCCGAGGAACGGGAACAGCGCGAGGCTGCCGACCAAGGCTCCGGCGGCGATGCCCAGCACTAGCTTGCGGCGCGCCAGCGCCCAGGCGAGCACCGTGGCGTAGTGGCGTTTCAGGAATGCCACCAGCCAGGTGTCCTTCTCTTCCTTCGGCTTCAACACCAGCGCGGCGAGCACCGGTATCAACGTCAAGGCGAGAATCAGCGAGCCGGCCATCGCGAAGCTGATATTGAACGCCATCGGCTTGAACATCTTGCCTTCCAGCCCTTGCAGGCTGAACAGCGGCAGGAACACCACGATGATGATCAGGATCGCGAACGCCATTGGATTGGCCACCTCGCGCGCCGCGGCCAGCACCGCGGACGTGCGATCGACCGGGCCGCCATGCGCCTTGCGCTCGGCCATGATGCGGTAGGCGTTTTCCACCATCACCACGGCGCCATCCACCATCATGCCGATACCGATCGCCAGGCCCGCCAGCGACATCAGATTGGCCGACAGCCCCACCTGATTCATGCAGATGAAGGCAATCAGCATCGCCAACGGCAACGCCACCACCACCACCAGCGCGCTGCGAAACTCGCCCAGGAACAGGAACAGTACCAGTGCCACCAGGATCGAGCCCTCGATCAACGCCCGCACCGCGGTCTCCACGGCGGCGTTGACCAGCTCGGTACGCTCGTACACCGGCTTGACCACGACGCCGGGTGGCAGCGCCTGCTTGACCGTGTCGAGCTTGGCCTTGACCGCATCGACCACGCTCTTGGCGTTCTCGCCAATGCGCGCCAGCGCTTGGCCCATCACCACTTCCTTGCCATCGCGGGTCACGGCACCGGTGCGGGGCGCACCTGCTTCGGTGATCGTGGCGACGTCACGCACGTAGACCGGCGTGCCGTCTTCGGTCTTGAGCACGATGTTGCCCAGATCCTTCGCGTTCTGGATCAGCCCCAGTCCACGCACCAGATACTGTTCGCGCCCGACGTCGACGAAGTTGCCGCCGACCTGCGCGTTGTTCGCCTGCAGCGCCTCGATCACCTGCTTGAACCCGAGCTTGTGCGCGATCAGCTTCATCGGATCGATGCGCACCTGGAACTGCTTCTCCTGCCCACCCCAGGAGGTGACGTCATCGACGCCGGGAGCGGTGCGCAGGATCAGACGGATGGTCCAGTCCTGCAGCGTGCGCAGGTCCATGTCGTTCGGCGCCGTACCGGCGGTGGCACCCTTGAGCTGGTCGTCGGCGCGTTCGACGGTGTACCAGAACACCTGGCCGAGACCGGAGGTGTTCGGTCCCATTTCGGGCTTGCCATAACCCGCCGGCAGGCGATCGCCGACCTGTTGCAACCGTTCATTGACCAGCTGACGGGCGAAGTAGATGTCCATGCTGTCGTCGAAATAGACCGACACATACGACAAACCGAACAGGCTCACCGAGCGAATCTGTTCCACCTTGGGCAAACCGGCGAGTGCCGACTCCACCGGGGTGGTGAGCAGTTGCTCGACATCCTCCGCCGCCAGCCCCGAGGCTTCGGTGTAGACGTTGACCTGCACCGGCGTGACGTCGGGAAACGCGTCGATGGGCAGCTGACGCACCGCCTGGAAGCCGAGAAAGCCGATCACCACGAAAAGGATCAGCACCAGCACCTTGTAACGCAGGGAGAATTCAACCAGACGTTCCAGCATCATTCTTCTCCCAGCTGCGAGCGCAACAAGCGTGCCTTCAGGGCGAAGGCTCCCCTCCGCACATAGGTGTCGCCGGCCTTGAGGCCCAGGGTGACTACGGTCCAGCCATCACGCGTGTCGCCGACCATCACGGGGGCCGGCTCGAACTCGCCCTTGCCCTTGGCGATAAACACGGTCGGCTGGTTCTGCAGCAGCACGATCGCTTCGGCGGGCACCGCCAGCTTTTGCACCACGCTGCCGGCGGCGATGCGCGCCTCGACCAATTCACCCGGATGCAACAGATCCTTGCGATTGTCGACCTCGATGCGCACCGGCACCGTGCGCGTGCGCTCATCGGTCTGATGCGAGCGCTGCACGACCTTGCCGGGGATCGCGGTGTCGTGCACGAGGATGCGGGCCTGGGCATCGGGCTTGACCCGTTCGGCGTCGGCCGGTGTCATTTGCGCCACGACCCAGACCGAATCTTCCTTGACCAAGGTGAACAAGGTGCGGCCGGGCTCCACCCGCTCACCGACCAGAAACTCGTCGGTGGTGACGCGACCGGCGGCCGGCGCGAGCAACTCGAAGCTGCCATCCGCACCGGCCGACCCCTTGCGCAGCAAGCCGCCGATCTGGTCGTCGGACAGCCCGTAGGCGCGCAGCTTAGCGCGCGCCTGATCGCGCTGCACTTTCGCTTCGTTGTAGCGCCGTGCCGAAACCGCCTGTGGCCCGAGCGAGGCGATCCGTTGCCAGTCCTGTTCGGCCACGATCAACGCACCCTGTGTCTCGGCCACCTGCACGCTGGAAAGCACCACCAGCGGCGCGCCGGCATTCACCACGTCGCCAAGCTTGGCCTTGCGAGCCAGCACCTGCGATTCCACGCGCGGCGACACCAGTACGGTGGAATACGCATCGGCTTTCACTTCGCCGGGGGCTTTCAGTTCATCGGTCAAGGCACGCGGGGCGGCCTTGTCGAGGACAATGCCAGCGTCCTTGATCGCCTTGGCATCCAGCGCGAGCGGATTAGCGGGTGCCGGTTCCTGCGCCATGACGGGGCCGGCCAGTGCCGCCAGCAGCACCACGCCCAGCAGGCTGCGTTTCAGAAGAGAGAGATTCATCGGGGGATATCCTGATTAAGGCTGTCCTGAGTAGGGCCGCCCTGAGTGCGGCCATCGAGCCAGTCAGTGAGACGGCCCGCAGCGGTGAGGTAGTCGAACCAGGTCTGCCAGGTCTGGCTTTCCAGTTCCTGGCCGGACAACGCAGTGTCCAGGCTCTGCTTGAGCTGTACGAGGTAATCGGAGGTGCTGATTTCGCCAGCGCGCCAGAGCTTCTCCAGCAATGCCGTGCGATCCTCGAACGCGGCGGCGCGACCGCCGCGGAACGCCTCGGCGGCGTTGCGCAAGGCGGCATAGCGCGCTTGCACTTCCTGCAACCCCGCACGCAGGACAAACTGGCGCGAGCGCACGCCGGCGGCGGCCGCATCGGCTTCCGCACGGGCGGCCTCCACTTCCGCACGACCGGTGTTGAGCACCGGCAAGGGAATGGATACGCTCAGGCCAATCACCTGATCGGTGCGCGGTCCGCTGCGCACCTGTCCACCGGTCAGGCTCAGCGTGGGATCGGGGATGCGGGCGCGACGGGCGACTTGCACGCCTGCCTCGGCGCTGGCTTGCTGGGCACGGGACTGTCGCAGTTCGGGCAGCTCATCGACAGGCAACGGCGTGACGCTGCCCACCACTGGTGGCATGCCGGCTGGCAACGGTGGCAGCGCGGTCAGCTGATCGCCACTGATGGCCAGCAACTCGGCACGGGCCGCCGCTTCGTTGCTCGCGAGCGTGGCTTGTTGCACCTGCGACTCGCCCAAGGCCAGGCCGGCCAAATCGCGCTCGGGGCTGCTGATGTCGCCGACCTTCAGTCGCTGCGCGGCCAGGTCATCGAAGCGCTGCATCAACGCCAGACGACGCTGGCCCAGCTCACTCTGTCGGACGGCGAGTGCGGCCGTCGACCACGCCTTCAGCCAGCGGGCGGCGACGTCACGCCGCACTAGGTTATAGGCCGCCTCGGCGGCGCGCAGGTCGGCCTCGCCCTGACTGGCCCGGGCACGACGCTTACCGGACAGATCCAGCGGCAGACTGATGCCAGCCGTACGCCGATTGACGTCGGCGTTCTCCGCATCGAGTGACAGAGAGGGGTTGTACAGCGGCTGCGCGGCGGCACGTGCACGGGCTTGGGCCGCGTCAAGATCGGCCCGCGCGGCCTGCACCTCGGGGCTGGTTTGCCAGATACGACGCACCGCCGCCTGCAACGGTGATGACGCCAATGCTGTCGGCAGGGGAGCTACCGGTGAGGACGGATGAGTTACGGGGGCGGCACTGAGCATGGCCGCGTACAACAGACACACGGCGCCGATCGGCACCGAACGAAAAGCAGACATGAAGCGATCTCCTGAAAACGTTCACGAAGCGACGCACCGCACAGGCGATGGGATCGCGTAACGGTGCGGTTTCAGGCGATCGGAGGGCGCAGCAGCGAGCCGGTCGTGGCCGGCATGAATCCCGAATGTAGGGTGAGCGGCGCGAAATTCGCCTCCATCAGGGCGATGGGAAGCGGTGCACTGGCGGGCAATGTCACCGAATGCGCACAGGCACAATGACAGTTGCTCCCATCGCCCAGGAGACAGCTGTTTGCATCGTCAGCCGAGGTCGAGCTGATGGCGGTATCTGTCACCAAGATGGTCGAGGCAGCGGAAGTCGTCGAAGCGAATCGCATCCCGGCCCCATCGGCCACGCAGATCGACCCGCTGACCAGCTTGATCAGCAACACGGCCACGACCAACACCCACAGACCGCGGTGGCGGCGCAGGCGAGTCAGCAGGGATGGCGCGGACCGATACATGCTTCGATCCTAAACGACAGTCGCGCTGTTAGACAATTTCACTTGGCGCCGGTTGTGATGAATTCAGACAGCCCCTACCGGCGCCATATGACCCTATGAAAGATGGTCTACCTGCAGCACGATTTCTGCTGCTGGATCGGCGGACACGGCACGCTGCCGTAGGAGCAGAACACGCAACAGTCGCCGGCTTTCGGTCGGAGCAGCTCGCCGCAACCCGCACAGTCGTAAAAGAACTGGCACGCGTCAGTCGGCATGGTCTCGGTGACCTGATGGCCGCAGTGCGGACAGGTCAGCGTGCTCTGCAGGATGAGTTCGGTCGTCAAGCGTTTCGCCGGAGATAATGAGAGTGGAGTGTTGACAGGGTCTTCGCTATGCCCTTGCCAATCGTGTCGATTCAGCGGGCATCCGCCGTATCGCTGGCTGTGCGACAGGATGCGCTGGGTGCTGGCGCCAGCAGATCGCGGACTGAGACCGCCACCATCAGCAGCAGGCCCGGATAGAGCAGCCACCCGGTGCGATGGCCACTGGCCCGCATTACGAATACCGCCAGCAGCACCAGCAGCGGGCCGAGCACACCGAGCACGGCACGCGGCCACCGCCGGTGGCCGAGCCAGCCCAGCGCATTGGCGAGTAGCGCGATGACGGCGAAAGCCGGCAACAGGATGCGGATAAACAGGCCTTCATACGGACTCAGTACGCCCAGCCCGATCGCCGCACCGAGGCCGGCCATGGCGGGAAAGCAATTCACGCAGGCCGCGGCCGAGACGACACTGCCGATCAGTCCGGCCTTGTCGGCCAGCCGAGTGAACAGGGACATGGGTTCTCCTTTCGCGCGGAATGCCGGTGGTCTAAGGTATTCCCGTAGTTAAGTACGGAGTCAAGTCCATGCCCTCCACGCGGGAAACGCTTTCCATCGGCGCCTTCGCCAAGGCAGCCGGGGTCAATGTCGAAACGATCCGCTTCTACCAGCGCAAGCGCCTGTTGGCGGAGCCCATCCGTCCGCCGGGCGGCATTCGTCGCTACGGAAGCGCGGAGGTCGCGCGGGTGAAGTTCGTGAAATCCGCGCAGCGGTTGGGGTTCAGCCTTGATGAGGTGGCGCAGCTACTGCGGCTGGAGGATGGCACCCATTGCGCGGAAGCGGCCGGTCTCGCAGCGCTACGGCTGGCCGATGTGCGCAACCGACTGGCCGACCTCGCGCGCATGGAGACGGCCCTCGCTGCGCATGTCGAGCAATGCGGCACGCGTCAGCGCAACGTGTCCTGCCCGCTGATCGCCTCGCTGCATGCCCGCTGAAATGGCGACAGGCAGGATGCGGCAGGCCTGATGCCGGTGGAGCGCATCGGCTGGATGGTATAACCACGCCTTGGCCACTCCGCCATGGCCCGTCGCGGAGCATGCAATCTAGGCGGTTTCGTCGTCGCGCCCGTTCAGGGCATGGGCCGCGTGTGATCTGCCCACTGCGCCGTGCCCTGGACCAGTTCGGCCCGCACGCAATGCGCGTCCGTGATCGACGTTACCGTGGCCTGACCGCTCGCGGCGAAGTGTTCAATGGGCACGCCTTTGCCGGGAATCACGTACGCCAACCTCATGACCTGCAGCCGCGCGCCGACGGCTGGCAGTGGCGTAACCCGGTAGCAGATGTCCAACTGCCGTCCGTTAACATGACCAATCCAGCCGTCGGCGTAAGTATTGGTCGCGTGCGCGATCGCGCAGATGGTCAAGCCCGTGAGTAGCAGGGCGGTGCCGAGATACGCAGCGTGCGATTTCATCGTCGTACTCCAAAATAATCGGACTACCTTGATAGGCGCGGCCACAGACCTCACGAGGCACGTGGCCGCACCGCCACCGCCGCCGGTCAGCCCCTGCCGGAGGCAAGCGCCGGTTGGCGGCGGTTCCCGATCAACCTGCCGGGCTGATCGCCGTCACCGTGCTGGCCATGCCGGCCGGATGCAGGGTGAACCGCACCGACTCGCCCGCCTTCACCTTTTGCAGCAGCGCCGGTGGGTCGACCTTGAAGGTCATGGTCATCGCCGGCCAGCCGATGGCCGTAATGGCCTGGTGCTGGAGCGTGATCGTGCCCTTGGTGGTATCGATGGCTTTGACGATGCCTACGCCCTGGGCCTGAGTGGGTTTCGTCGTTTGCATACCGGCCATGCCGGGCATGTTCGGGTCCATCTGTTGGGCGAACGCGGCGGTCGAGGCCAAGGCCAGCGCACTGGCGCATGCCAGGGTTAAAACGTATTTCTTCATGGTTGGATCTCCTGGGGTGGATGAAACGTCGGGGTGGACTGCGCTGCTTTGTGCAGCCGGTACCGCATTAGCAGACGGAATGCTGCGGGTAGAACGAGCATGGACAGCAGCGGCGCGGTGACCATGCCGCCGATCATCGGTGCGGCGATGCGCTGCATCACCTCCGACCCCGCGCCGTGGCCGAGCAGGATCGGAAACAGGCCGGCGAGGATCACCGCCACGGTCATCGCCTTGGGCCGCACGCGCTGCACGGCGCCTTCGCGGATGGCCGCATCGAGCGCGACCGCATCCGCAAGGGGATCGAGCGCCAGCCGTCGGTCCCATGCCTGCCGCAGGTAGAGCAGCATCACCACGCCGAATTCGGCGGCCACGCCGGCCAGCGCGATGAAGCCGATCAGCGTGGCCACCGACACGGCATGTCCGAGCGCCCAGATCAGCCACAGCCCGCCGACCAGCGCCAGCGGCACGCTGGCCATGATCAGCGCGGCCTCGCTGGCGCGACGGAACACTGCATAGATCAGTCCGAAGATGATCGCCAGCGCGATCGGCACCACCAGCTGCAGTCGCTGCATCGCGCTGACCAGGTATTCAAACTGGCCCGACCACGCCAGCGTGACCCCCGGCGGCAGGCGCACCTGGCCGGCCATCGCCCGCTTGAGCCGTGCCACCACGCCGCCCAGGTCGCTGCCAGCGGCGGGGTCGACGTAGACATAGGTGGCCAGCTGGCCGTCCTCGCTTCGAATCATTGACGGGCCGCTGGCCACGGTCACGTCGGCCACTTGCGCCAGCGTCAGCTGGGCGCCGCCGGGAGCCACGATCGGCAGTTGCTCGATCGCCGCCACCGAGTCGCGCTCCGCGCGCGGATAACGCAGCACGATCGGGAAGCGCTCGCGGCCCTGCACCGTCTGTCCGATCGGCTCGCCGCCGACCACGGTGGCGATCAGCCGCTGCACGTCGCGCTGGGTCAGGCCGTAGCGGGCGGCGGCGTCCGGCCTGACGTGCACATCCACGTAGCGGCCGCTGGCGGGGCGCTCTGCGATCGCCGAGGCGACCCCGGGCACCTTGCTCGCCACCGCCTCGACGCGGTCGGCGACGGCCTGCAACGTGTCCAGGTCGTTGCCGAGTACCTTGATGCCGATCGGGCTCTTGATGCCGGTGGAGAGCATGTCGATGCGGTTGCGGATCGGCGGCACGAACAGGTTGGTCAGCCCCGGCACTTTCACCGCGCGGTCCAGCTCGGCCTTGAGCTTGTCCATGGTCATGCCCGGCCGCCATTGGTCTTTCGGCTTGAAGGTGATGGTGGTCTCGAACATCTCCAGCGGTGCGGGATCGGTGGCGCTGTCGGCACGCCCGGCCTTGCCGAACACGTGTGCCACCTCGGGCACGGTCTTGATCATGCGGTCGGTCAGCTGCAGCAGTTGCGCGGCCTTGCCGGCGGACAGGCCAGGCAGCGCGGTGGGCATGTACAGCAGCGTGCCTTCATCCATCGCCGGCATGAATTCGCTGCCGAGCCGGTGCAGCGGCACCAGTGCGCTGAGCATCACCAGCGCGGCGATCAAGAGCGTCGTGCGGGGAAAGCGCAACACCGCGTCCAGAATCGGACGGTAAGCGCGCATCAGCATGCGGTTGAGCGGATTGTCGTGCTCAGCGCGGATGCGCCCGCGCAACAGGTATCCCATCAGCACCGGCACCAGGGTCACCGCCAGACCCGCCGCAGCGGCCATCGCGTAGGTCTTGGTGAACGCCAGCGGCTTGAACAGCTTGCCCTCCTGTCCCTGCAAGGCGAACACCGGCACGAACGAGAGCGCGATGATCAGCAGACTCACGAAAAGTGCAGGCCCGACCTCGGCTGCGGCCTCGGCCACCACCGTCCAGCGCTGCGTACCGCGCGCCTCGTCGCCGGCATGCGCATCGCGCCAATGTTCCAGATGCTTGTGCGCGTTCTCGATCATCACGATCGCCGCATCGACCATGGCGCCGATCGCGATAGCGATTCCGCCGAGCGACATCAGGTTGGCCGACACGCCCTGTAGATCCATCACAATGAAGGCCGCCAGCACACCCAGCGGCAGCGTCACCACCGCCACCAGCGCCGAACGCAGGTGACCCAGGAATAGCGCGCAGACCAGCGCCACCACCACGAACTCCTCCAGTAACTTGCCGCGGACGTTGTCCACGGCCGCGTCGATCAATTGCGAGCGGTCGTAGGTCGGCACGATCTCCACGCCCGGCGGCAGGCTACGCCGGATCTCGGCCAGCCGGCGCTTGACCGCAACGATCGCCGCGTGGGCGTTCTTGCCGCTGCGTAGCACCACCACGCCACCGGCCACCTCGCCCTGGCCATCGAGTTCGGTGATGCCGCGGCGGAACGTCGGCCCGCGACGCACCGTGGCCACGTCGCGCAGCAGCACCGGCACGCCGTCGACGCCGGTGTTGAGCGGAATCCGCTCGAACTGCGCGCGAGAGGTGAGGTAGCCCTCGCTGCGCACCATCAACTCGGCCTCACCCTGCTCGATCACCGAGCCGCCGTCGGCGCCGTTAGCCGCCTGCACCGCCGCTACTAGCTGCGCCACGGTGAGTCCGCGCGCGGCCAGCGCGGCCGGATCGGGCACGATCTGCCACGCCCGCACCATGCCGCCGAGGCTGGCCACTTCGGCCACATCCGGCACTGTCTTGAGCTGGTAGCGCACGAACCAGTCCTGCAGCGCGCGCAGCTGGCCGAGGTCGTGCCGGCCGCTGCGGTCGACCAGGGCGTACTCGTAGATCCAGCCGAGCCCGGTGGCATCCGGTCCCAGCGTGGGATCGACGCCAGTGGGCAGCTGGCTGCGCGCCTGGCTGAGGTACTCCAGCACCCGCGAGCGCGCCCAGTACAGGTCGGTAGCGTCGTCGAACAGGATGTAGACGTAGGAGTCGCCGAAGAAGGAGTAACCGCGCACCACCTTCGCCCCCGGCACGGACAGCATGGTGGTGACCAGCGGATAGGTGACCTGGTCCTCGACCACCTGCGGCGACTGCCCCGGCCAAGAGGTGCGGATGATCACCTGGGTGTCGGACAGGTCGGGCAGGGCGTCCAGCGGCGTGCTGCGCACCGCCAGCACGCCGGCGATGGCCAGCACCAGCGCTCCCAGCAGCACCATGATGCGGTGGGCGATGGACCAGTGGATCAGCCGCGCGATCATCGCGCATGCTCCGGCGCACTGGCGGCCGCGGCCGGCATGGCCATGTCCGACATGGCGCCCTGCCGGGCGGACGCGCTCTTCGTGGGCGTCTGCTGTATCGGCAGGCCATCCATCGGTTTCATTGGCCCGGAGGGGTCGTCCGCGAGCATGGACCGGGCCGGTTCGGCGGTCCCGTCGGGATGCACCTCCATCGCCTTGCCTGGGGCGGCCGATGACGAGTTCGCCGGCGCGGGCATGGCCATCCCGGACATCGGGCCTGCGGCTGCGTCCGCAGCGCCAGCGTCCAGCCGCTGCAGAGCTCCGGACAGGCTGGCCTCCGAGTCGATCAGGAACTGGCCGGAGACCACGACCTGTTCGCCGCCCTGCAGGCCGGCGAGGATCTCGGTCATGCCGTTGGCCGAGCGTCCGGGTCGCACGGCGATCGGGCGGAAGCGCCCCTTGCCGTCGGCGACGATGACCCGCGTATCGGTGCCCGTGCTGATCAATGCTTCGTCCGGCACCAGAGGGTGGGTGGCGCTGTCGTCCGGTCCGCGGAAGCTCACCTGCGCGAACATGCCCGGCGCCAGCTGGTGACCGGGATTGTCGAGAACGATGCGGGCGCGTTGCGTGCGCGTGGTCCGATCCACGTCCGGCAGCAGCGATTCGACCCGGCCCCGAATGATGGTGCCGGGAAGCGCGCTGACCCGCGCCTGCACCGGCGTGCCGGCAGCCACATTCGCACCCTGCGACTGCGGCAGGGCCGCCTCCAGCCACACTGTGTCGAGGCCGTTGATGGTCATCAACGGCATGCCACTGGCGACCTGCTGCCCCTCGCGCACATCGAGCGCGCTCACTACGCCGTCATTCGGTGCGCGGATCAGCACCCGGACGGTGTTGCCGTGCAGGGACCGGATCTGCTGCTCGTCCATGCCCAGTGCGCGCAGCCGCGCACGGGCCGCACCGCGTAGTGCGCGGGCATCGGCGGATGGCGCGCCGGCCAGCGCCAGGTACTCCTGCGCGGCCGCGTTCCATTGCGGCGAGATCAGCGCAGCAAGGGGCTGGCCGGCCTTTACCGACTCGTACGGTGCCCGGACGAACAGCTGGTTGATCACGCCGCTGGCCCGCGCGCTGACAGTCTGCGCTTGCCGCAGGTCCCAGCCCACCGTGCCGGGGACGCTGACATCGCGCTGCAGCCGTCCGGACTCGACCTTCATCGTGCGCAGGCCGAGGTTCTGCTGGACGGCCGGATCGATGCGCACAGACGCGTCGTTGGCGCCCGCACCGTCGGCGTACTTGGGCACCATCTGCATGCCCATCGGTGACAGGCCCGGCTTGTCGAAATGTTGCGCGGGGACCATCGGGTCGTACCAGTAGAGAATCTTTTTGCCACCGCTGCCTGCGTCTGCGGCCGCGGCCGGGGCGGTGGGCGCAGGAGCGCTGTGCCGGCCGACCAGGATGCCGATGGCGAGCAGGGTGATGGCCACCACGATCGCGGCGAGAACAAGGGTCCAGCGCTTCATGGGGCGGTCTCCGCGGCGGGCAGCAGGTAAGCGAGCGCGGCCCAGTTCCGGGCCTGTGCGGCGAGTGCGTCGGTGTAGTCCAGGAGCAACTGGATGTCGTCACGGCGGGCATCGAGCCAAGGCTGCAGCGCTCCGCCTCCCCGGTACGCCGCCAGCGCCACCCGCGCACGGTCACGCGCCAGCGGCAACAGCACCTCGCGGTCGCGAGCCACCTGGCGATTCCAGCCCTGCCAATCGGCGGCCGTCCGCGCCACCGCTTCGTGCTGGGCGCGGCGCGCGTCCTCGCGGGCGAACTGCACCGCGTCACGGGCCTCCTGGCGGGCACTGACGGCACGGTCCTGCCGGTTGCGAGTGAACAGCGGCAGGCTCACGCCCACCTGCAGCGTGACCATGTTCGACAGGCGCGGGGCGCGCTGACCGTACATCAGGTTGACGCTCCAGTCGGGATGCAAGCTGGCCTTGGCTTGATCAAGCGCCGCCTGTGCCTGTTGCTCACGCGCCTGCCACGGCTGCATTGGCGCCTGTCGGTCCACCTCACGCTGCAGGGTCGGCAACGGCACCGGCAGCCGTGTGAAATCGGGTGGATCGGCCAGCGGGGCGTCTGCCTGCGGTGGCGCAAGCCAGCGCGCCAGACTCGCCCGCGCGCGATCCAGCCCGGCCCTCGCCGCATCAATGCGGTTGGCCAGCGCTACCTGTTCGGCGCGGGCGGCCAGCGCATCGGTCGCGCCGCCTTCGCCGCCGCGCAGCCTCGCCCGTGCCATGCGCACGGCGAGGTCGCTTTCTTCCTGCAATGCGTGCAGAAGGTCGAGCCGTTTCCGGGCCACCCAGGTTTCTATCCAGGCCTCGGCGACCTGCTGGCGCACGTCCTTCGCCAGCGCCAGGCGATCGGCCTGCGCCGCTTCCACCCCCGCGGCGGCGGCGTTCTTCTCGGCCTGGCGGGCGGCACGCGAGGGAATGGCCTGCATCACGCCGACGGTGCGCATGGTCATGCCGTCCGAGCGCAGACTGAAGGCCCCGGGCGAGCTCACCGGGTAATTGGCCACGCCGAAGCTGAGCACCGGATCGGGCAGCCGGCCGGCGCGCACCGCATCGTCACGGCTGGCGGCGATCTCGGCGTCGCGGCTGTCGAGCAGAGGCGCGCGCTGCGTGCCGAGGCGTACCGCCTGGTCGAGGGTCAGCGGCTGCGCATCGTCGGCATGGGCACGCGGTGTCAACGCCGCAGCGAAAACGCATAGAAACAGGCCCGGCATCAGGCGCCGGACAAGCAATCGAGAAAACATGGTCAGACACTCCAGGGATCCACAAACGCAGGGACGCAATGGCCCAGCGAACGCAAGGCAGCCAGCAGCGGCCGGCTAGATCTGGAGCGAGCAGTACAGGAGCGTGTGGGGTGGCGCGGGGGGACACCATCGCTCGGCGCGCAGCCGCACATGGCCGCTGGATGTCTGCACGATCGCCGGCATCACCGGCAGCGGGGTGAGGATGCCGACCATCGCCAGAGGCACCGACGGCGTGCGCGCGTCCGGCTGGACGGTTTGATCGGGATGGCAGTGGCCTTCGCACAAAGCATGCGCCGGCGCCCCGGTGCGCATGTCGGCGCAGTCCGGGCCCATTTCGGCGCCGGTCACCCCGGTGTCGGCCATGTCCATGCCGGCCATGCGCATGCCGGCGGCCTCGCGGTGGGCCGTCGTCGGCATCGCGGTGCCGGTCGCCGCGGCCAGCGGCTCAGTGACGGGCAGACCAGCACACGCGTACGCCGCCAGCGCCAGTTGCTGGCACACCAGCCACAGCACCATCGCCCAAGTCAGGCGGCGACGGGTGATCGGTCGGAGGCGGCGATGATGCAGCATGAGGTCAGTAGTGTATCCCTTGGCGATAGGCGCGCGCTGACGCAGGTCAAGTTCATGCAACCAGTGTTACTGGTGCTTCGGTTCATCAGATAGGCGGCCTGAGCAGCGAAGGCCATTGGCGTCCATCATCAGCCCGCCGACGCTTTGTTGTTCCCGCAAACCGATCATGCGCAAGGGCGGCCGAATGGCCGCCCTTGCCTTGAGCCTCAGCCGGGCGATCCGTGGTGGGCGAATACGCGTGAGCTTCCGTCGCCATCGACCAGCCGTACGTCGTAAGACTGGGCTGGCCCCATCTCCATCCCGGGCGAGCCCATGGGCATACCCGGTGCGGCAAGCCCCCATGCGTCGGGACGCTCGGCCAGCAGTCGCTGGATGTCCTCCACAGGCACGTGGCCTTCGATCACATACCGGCCGATGCGCGCGGTATGGCACGACGCCAGCTGGACCGGCACGCCCAACCGCGCCTTGACGGCGGACATGGGCTCGTTCTCGTGCACGCTGACATCGAAGCCGTGATCGCGTAGGTAGCTGATCCACGCGTGGCAACACCCGCACGAGGGATCGCGATAAACGACGGCCGTAGTCCCCGCGGCCATGGCCACCAGCGGCAGGCCCAGCGCGAGTGCCAGGCCAAGCGCACCGCGCACTCCCGCGCGGATCATCGGGAGTCTCCTTCGACCGGCGCGGACTGCCACTGAACCGCTGTGATCTGCCAGGCGCCGTCGTGCTGGCGCAGGGTGAGCATCTCGCGGCTGCGCACCGTTAACGGCTTGCCCTTGGCGGTGCCGGCGATGGTGGTTTCGCTGCCGACCATGGCGGTGTCGCCCATCGCCATGGAGCCGAACGCTCCTGAAGTCACTTTGGCCTGCTTGAGGAAGGCAATATCCGCATCGAGATGGCCGCCGGCATACGCATCGCGTGTTTGCGTCTCGCTGCCTTCGCGGATGCTGACGTCGGGCGCCAGCACCGCGAGCACCGCCTCGCGATCGCCGCGTTGAAGGGCCTCATGGAACCGGCGTGCAACCGCTTCGGCACCCGGCGCGGCGCCGGCACGCAGGCCTTCCAGCGAGATCGGGGCTTCGGCGGCAGGCCCCTTGGCGCCTTGGTCGTGGTCGTGCGCGTCGGCGTGGCTGTGCTCATCCGGCATCGCCATGGCCGGCATCGCCTGCGCCGCGTCCCCATGCGTGTGGCTGTGGCCACCATCGCCGCCATCCATGTCCATGTCGTCGTCCGGCGGTGCCTTGGCGACGATGTCCTTGTACTGCGCGGCGGTCATGTCCGGCAGCTTCTGCAGGAAGGCGACCATGCTCCAGATGGTCGGATCGTCATGGCTGGCGCCCCACGCCGGCATCGCGCTCATCTTGATGCCGTGCTTGATCACCCAGAATGCTTCTTTCGGATCGACCCGCACCTGGCTCAGGTTGGGCGGCTGTGGATACAGCCCCGGGCGCAGTTCGGAGTCTTTCATTGCCGGAGTGAGATGGCACTGCGTGCACATCGCCGCGTACTGGCCGGCACCCTTGAGGATGAGCTGCGGATCGTTCAGGTCGGGCACCTTGAGGTCGGCCGAACGCGCTTGGATGGAGCGCTCGCGCAGTGTCTGCAGCAGTGCAAACACCGGCTTGGTGTGGTGGTCGTCGGCGCCGATGTTGTAGACGCCTGAATAGACGAACGCCCCGGCACCGATGGCCAGCACGCCCAGAACGACCGCCACCGTGATGCCGTGATGCTTGATGTGTTTTTTCATGATGGATTTCCCCTTAGAACCAGATGCGCACGCCCGCCACCAGCTGCGGGTCGAATACGGGTTGATGGTCGCGCCGCGCGTAACCGGCGGTGGCGCCGAAGCGGCGCACCCAGTTCACGCCGACATACGGCGCGAACTCCCGGCGGATCTCATAGCGCAGGCGCAGCCCCAGCGAGGCGTCGGAGACGCCTGCGCCAAGGCGACGCGCCGGGTCGGCCTTGCCGTACGCGTTGAGCTCGAATTCCGGCGTAAGGATCAGCCGCTGGGTGAACAGCACGTCGTAGGTGGCCCGAAAGCGCGCTGCGGTTCGACCCGACTGACCGACGTAGGCCGTGGCTTCCACGTCGAAAAAGTACGGCGCCAGGCCCTCCACGCCGAAGGCGGCCCAGGTGCGCCCGGGGCCCACGCCGAGGTCCCGCCGAACACCCAGCTGGGTCGACCAGTAGGTGGCGATCAGGTGGTTCCACAGCACTTCGGCACTGCCGTCTTCCACACGCCCAGTGCTGCGCTCGCCCTCGCTGCGCAGCCACAGCTTGTCGGTGTCGCCGCCGTACCAGCCCTGCAGCTCCCAGGCTTGGCCGTTGGCGTCCCGGCCGTGCACGGCTTCGAGGTTGTCCAGCAGCAATCGCCCCACCTTGGGCGGCACCATGTCCATGCCCGGCATGCCGCCGTAGCCAACGCCGTCGGAATAATCGGGACTGCGCGCATCCGGCGGGGCCTTGCCGCCCTGCATGGCGCCCATCGTCATGCCCGACATGCCCTCGCCGGAAGCATCGCCGGACGTTCCCGACATCCCGGACATCCCGGACATCGACGACGATGCCGACGGATGCTTGCCCTGGGCAGGGTCTGCATGATCCATCCCAGGCATCGCCCCGTGCTGCATGCCGCCCATGTCCATCGAGCCCATGTGCATCGTCCCTGTCGAGGGTGCCTCGGCGGCAGGAGCGGGATCGGGCATCTGGCCGTGCTTCATGCCGGCCATACCGCCATCTTTTGCGGCAGGGCCGACCTCGGCCGCTGCCGGGGTGCGGGACGCGCCAGCCGGCATCGGCATCTTGCCCATGTCCATGCCACCCATGTCCATCGAATCCATCGAAGACGAGGCGCTGCTGGACGAGGCGGCGGGCGGGGATGCGGGATGCTGCATGCCGGATATGGCCCCATGGTCCATCCCGGCCATGCCATCGCCTTTCATGGAACGAGTCGTCCCGGCGGCTGCCGGAGCCTCGGTACTGGACGCGCTGGCCGGCATCGGCATGCCACCCATGTCCATCGAGCCCATGTCCATCGAACTCATGTCCATAGAGTCCTTCGTCTGGGCGGTGCTGGCGGACGGTGCGGGCGCCGACTGCGCGGCCGCCGGCAGCGCCACGGCGCCACCGGCAGCGAGCGCGACGCCGAGCGCCAGGCGAAGCGGGTTGTGCAACGTACTGATGACCCGGCTCATGACACCACCACTTCGCGGAACATGCCCGCTTCCATGTGATAGAGCATGTGACAGTGGTAGGCCCATCGCCCCACGGCGTCGGCGCTGACGGCGTAGGTGACGCGCTGCGCCGGCTGCACGCTGATGGTGTGCTTGCGCACCTGGAACGCACCCTTGGGATTTTCCAGCTCGCTCCACATCCCGTGCAGATGAATCGGGTGGGGCATCATGGTGTCGTTGACCAGCACCACGCGCAGCCGCTCGCCGGTGCGGAAGTGCACCGGCGTGGCGTCGGTGAACGGTACCCCGTCGAACGACCACATGTAACGCGCCATGTTGCCCGTAAGGTGCAGCTCGATCTCGCGGCCGGGCTCGCGCCGATCGATCGGGCCGCCGATCGTGTGCAGGTCGGCGTAAGTCAGCACGCGCCGGCCGTTGTCGCGCAGGCCCACGCCCGGGTCGTCCAGGTTGGTGCGCGGCATGTCCACGTGCATGTCCACGCCCGGCCCGTACTCGGTGCGGGCATGGTGCACGGCTGGCGCCTTGCCACCGCCCATGTCCATGCCGGACATCCCGGACATGCCCGACATATCGCCCATGTTCATGCCCTGCATGCCGCCGTCATGGTCGGAGTGACCGCTATTCCCCATCGCCATGGCGCCCATCATGTCGACCATCGCCAGGCGCGTACGCGGGTCCATCGCCGGTACCTCGGCCTGCATGCCCAGCCGCGGCGTCAGCGTGCCGCGGGCGTAGCCGGTGCGATCGATCGACTGGGCAAACACGGTATAAGCGCGGTCTTCCTGCGGCTCCACCAGCACGTCGTAGATCTCGGCCACGCCAATGCGGAACTCGTCCACTGGCACCGGCTCCACGTCCTGACCGTCGGCGGCGATCACGGTCATCTTCAGTCCGGGAATGCGTACGTCGAAATAGGTCATCGACGAGCCGTTGATGAAGCGCAGTCGCACTTTTTCGCCGGGCCGGAACAGGCCGCTCCAGTTGCCGCTCGGCGTGGTGCCGTTCATCAGGTAGGTATAGGTGTAGCCCGACACGTCGCTCAAGTCGCTCGGACTCATGCGCATGGTGTTCCACATCTTGCGTTTGGCCAGCGCCGCCTGCAGGCCCATGGTGCGCACGTCGCGGAAAAACTCCGGCGCGGTCGGCTCGGCAAAGTTGTAGTAATCGCTTTGCCGCTTGAGCGTGGCGAAGATGTGCTCCGGATCGTCATCGCTCCAGTCGCTGAGCATCACCACGTGGTCGCGATCGGCGCGATGGCGCTCGCCGCCGGCCGGGTCGATCACGATCGCACCATACAGGCCGGACTGCTCCTGGAAGCGCGAATGCGAGTGGTACCAGTAGGTGCCGCTCTGCTTGACCGGGAAGCGGTAAGTGAAGGTTTCGCCCGGCGCGATGCCGGGGAAGCTGATGCCTGGCACGCCGTCCATCTGGAACGGCAGCAGGATGCCGTGCCAGTGGATCGAGGTGGGCACCGCCAGCCGGTTGGTCACGCGCAGCGTCACGGTGTCACCTTCGCGCCAGTGCAAGACCGGGCCGGGAAGGCTGCCATTGATGGTGGTGGCGATACGCCGCGCACCGGTGAAGTCGACGGGGGTTTCGCCGATGGTCAGGTCGAACGTGTCGCCGCGCAGCCGCGGCATCGCCGAGGCGGGCATCGTCGGGCCGACGGCGCTCCACGCACGGCCGGGCGCCAGCAGGCCGAGGCCGGCCGCGGTACCACCGGCCGCCAGGCCGAGCACGAAGTGACGGCGTGAACGATCCACCCCATCGGGGGGAAGGAAAGGATTCATAGGGTGACTCCATCTGCGCACTCACAGACATGGACCATGCCTGTGGTTCGTGAAAAAGACGCGGGTGTTGGGCTTTCGGCTCAACGTGCCGGCGAGATCGTGCAGCGCAGAGTCAGACGGACGGCGGTCGCAGGGGTGGCGTCATCGCCATGGCGGGGGCGTGCGGGACGCGAAGCCGTCCGAAACGCAGGAGCATCAGCGGCGCGGCAGGCAGGCCGACGCGTGCAAGCGGCAGCACGCTTGCGCACATGGATGCGCATGTGCAGTGATGGGCGTCAGTGTGGTCAGCGCAGCATCCATCCTGCGGGGTCGGAGCCATCGCATGCGGGGCGTGCGCCGGGGAGCCGCTTGCCATGGACATCGCGGTCGCGGCCATCACCGGAGAAACCGGCGGTTGGGCCAGCGCCGCGGCACCCTGGAGGACCAGTGCGACCCACGCCAGCAACCCGATCACCCGGAGGCGCCGAGAGCGTTGGAGCTGGTGCAGGAAGGTCATCATGGCCCGGTTACCATAAGCCCGCGACGCAGCCGACTCAACCATGGAGTAGGGTTCATGCGCCTTGCCGGGTAGCCAGCGGCACGCTGGACGCACGTTATGCCGCCTTGAGGAGAAGGAATGTCCGCACTTTCATTTGACACCATTCAGGCGCTGCTGCACCGATGGCGCGCCGATCCTGGCGGCACGTATCAGAGCTGGTTCCTGTGGGAAAGGCGTCTGAAGCATTTCCGCTCCATCCGACGCGGCCTGCAAGCGGTGGTAGAAGAAATCGATGCCGGGACCTTTGGCACGGCGTACCGCGGATCGTCGCTGGAGACCGTGGTGCACTCGATCGCCGAGCAGCGTCAGATTTTCAAGGGAGCCGATCACGCGTTCCTGTGGAAACCGAAGCTGCGGATTCCGGACATCTACGAAAATCCCGCGCATCAACGGGCGTTCGGTCGATTCCTGCAGACGTGTCTGTGCTGCGATGGCGAGCAGGCGCTGGTCGAGGCGATCCACACGTTGGATGGGCATGCCATCAAGGGCTTGGGGCCGGCGGCCGCCAACCTCCTGTATTTTCTGCACCCCACCCTGGCCATGCCGTTCAATACGGCCATCCTCAATGGCTACAACGCTCTGATGGGGGCGAAGGCTCGTCTCGGTCGCTGGGATAGCTATCTCACGATGCGTCGACAGGTGATGACACTCAACGCGACACATCGCAACTTGTTGTCGAACGACCTGGGTGCCGTGGCGGGTTTTCTGTTCGACATAGGCAGCGGCCGCTATCCGCTGCCCGCCTCATCCGAAAATTCACCGGCAGCGTGGTCCGCCTGGCAACGTGAACTGGCGCATGTTCGCGAAGAAAGCATCACCCTGCGCAAGATGGAAGCGCAGCGACGCGAACAGGACCACTCACACACAACGGTGCAGGGCTGGTTGCGCGACCTGGGGCATGCGCTGGGCTATCGCGTATGGATCGCCAGCAATGACCGCGGTAGGTCGCACGCGGGCGGCAAGCTTGCAGACGGTTGTCTGACCGCGCTGCCTCCCACACTCAGCACCACCAGCGCCGCCGAGGTGATCCACCTGATCGACGTGCTATGGCTGGAGGGTGACGAGCATCGCGTAACCGCCGCGTTCGAGGTCGAACACAGCACCACGATCTACTCCGGCATCGTGCGCATGCTCGATCTGGCGCTGGGCGTGCCGGACCACCAGCAAGCCGCCTATTTTGGGGTCTGAGGAGCAATGGAACGGAAAACCGGGATAAGGAAAAATTATTCTTTGGAAACATGGAGGTAAGCATTTGCCAGTGGATGGCAACTCCTCCCTCTCAGTTATCTTCGCCATCGTCAGGATTCCGCAACGGTCGCAATTCTCCGCGGGCTACGGCCTCGGGCACGGCAAAGGAATACCGCCCAAGCATATTGATGTGGTCGTGGGTTAGCGGCGAGAGTCGTGCGACATCCTCATCGCGTACGGGAAAGCCTTCTTGACGTAACTGTTCCAATGCCGCCTCCATATAGATGGTGTTCCACAAGACAACCATGTTGAGTACCAGGCCCAGCGCCCCTAGCTGGTCCTCTTGACCTTCTTGGTAGCGCTGCCGAAGTTCACCGCGTTTTCCATGAAAGATCGCACGCGCAACGCTGTGGCGACCTTCACCACGATTGAGCTGAGTCAGTGTTCCGCGTCGTTTCGCTTCGTCGTCGATATAGGTCAGCGTATGTAGCGTTTTTTCAATCCTTCCAAACTCCGCCAATGCTTGTGCCAGGCGAGTGGGACGGTCGCCAATCTGCAAGGTCCGCATGATGCCGTTGGCCGATACGCACCCCAGTTTCAACGAGCCCACGAGCCGCAGAATGTCATCCCACTGTTGCTCGATCAATGGCATGTTCACACGCTGGCGTGCCACGGCGTTGAGATCACCATAGTCCGCCTGCGCATCAATGCGCCAGAACCGCGTGCCGCCCACATCGGCCAAGCGCGGGCAGAATCGATACCCCAATAGTCGGAATAATCCGAACACCACATCGCTGTAGGCACCGGTGTCGGTCATGATCTGGGTCGGTTGCAATTCGGTCGGCTGTTCGAGCACCACACCCAGTAAGATCAAGCTGTCGCGTAACGTGCCTGGCACGGTGATGTCATTGAGACCGCTGAACTGATCAGAGATCAGGTTGTACCAAGTTACGCCGCGCTCTCGACCAAAATACTTCGGGTTGGCGGCGGCATGGACGGTGCGCACGGGAACGACGAAGCGCATGCCGTCGGCCGAAGCGACCTCGCCACCTCCCCACTGCTGGGCGAGTACCAAGCGGTTCTGGGCCGCCACCAAGATGGCGTTGGCCGGCGTAATGGTGTCGTTGCGGAAGTAGTTCTGGTCGACCCACGACAGACGCGACCGTTTCAGGGCGGCCATATCCGAGCGAATGAGTGGTTCGAATCCGGTATTGCTCGCTTCGGCCAGCAAGACGGCGCAGATACTGATCGGGAGATCCGCGGCGCGAGCGGAGCGTTCAGTGAGATGCGTGAAGGCATCGGTGAAACCGGTACGCGCGGCGATCTCCAGCAAAATTTCCTCGATGTCCACACGCGGAAGACGCGCATTGACCGCAGTGCGCAATGCCAGAAGGGACGCGGGTTCTTCGAGCTTGTCGAGGGAACTAACGACCAATTCGTTCGTTCCTTCGAAGCGCACGGCTGGGTTGTCCGGCAGTCGGGAAGCGACTGCTCGATAGGTGTCATCCAGTTCTTTGGTGATCGCGAGGAGCGTCGGCGATGGTGTCGGTGATAGACCCAGCGTGCGGCAAATGATGGGACGCGCGGTTTCCCATTCATTGCCGTTGAGCAAGCCTGCGCGCGGATCGGCATACTTCCAGCTGGGAGCGACAAACACGTCACGTCGGCGCAATGACGTGTGCAGTTCATCGAGCACGCAGAAGGTATAGGCCCGGTGATCGATACTGCCGTCTTCGCGTACCGCATAGTGCTGCCAGCGTTTGCGAATCACCTCGCGAGGGACATCGTCATCGACCTTGAATCGTCCGGGATGCGTGCGAAGCCACTCATAGGCAGTAACAACAGCCTCACCCGCCGGACTTGCTCCGAAACGAAGGTTCTCCAAGACGAAGGGCAGAAAGCGACGAATGCGTCGATAGCGCTCACTCAGTTCGCTATAGAACACATCGTCGGGTGGCCGCACCAGGTTGCTCACTTCCTGAAGCGCCCGTGCAAGGACATCACGAGGCACCTTGGCGAACAGCGTCTTGCGCAACGTCTTGTCAGGGAGTGTGGTGTCCAACACCACCTGGCAGGCATCGGCCAATAGGGTGGCCGCCCGATCAAGGTCTTTCAGCGTGCGCAAACGCGTCTTTCGATCCTCTTTCCGTGCCGTGGCAAATACGTCCCGCAGTAGCATTTCCAAGACTTCGACGGCATCGTCGTGCGCGGTGGCTTCCAGGCAGTGCACGAAAGCTACCAGGGTGGCCAAGCGCCGAATATCGGGCAAACGGCTTACCGCGCTGGCTTTGGCAGCTCCCGCAAAGCGGGCCAGTGCCGTGACTCGACTGGCCGGAAGATGGGCCACGGTAGGTAGCTCGATGCCGAGTTCGCGGACCACCTGAAGCCGGGTCAGCGCTTGGATGAGTGACGGGCCACTGACTCGGACGGGACCTGATCGCAGCTGATCCAGGTGTGAATTTCGGCTGCCGGCTGGCACGGTCAACAGATGCTCCAGTCGTTCGCGCTGATCGTCGGAGAGGCTGGTTCCCAATCGACGCCACAGATGCTCTTCGACGCGACTCTTTACACGGGCGACAAACCGTTCGAGCGTAGTGCGACCGGGCAACAGCACCTTGTGCGTCAAGAGCCATGCCGTCGCCCGCTCAAACAGAACGCTGGGTCGCTCCGTTCCCGTCCAGCACAACGCATACAGCCAGCGTCCCAATCGAAAGCCGACGGACGGTTCTGTGATTTCGACAAAACCGTAGTGACGACGAATATCACTCTGATGATCCCATCGTAGCTCCCCCGTGCGATAGCCATCGAGGGAGGGATCGGTGTCCGTTATCCCCAACTGTTTGGCAACAGTGGATAGCACCAGCGGAGGAAGATCCAGCGGGTCGTCGAGGAACGCGCCAAGATAACGGAGTGTCGTGAGCTGTAACGCAATACCTAGACGATTCGCGTGGCCGCGCTTGCGAGCGATGTACGCACGATCAGCATCGTCCAGATGGAAATAGCGTGCCAGCTCATCACCGGAAGGTGGACCGTTGTACCGGCCATAGCTATCGCGCTGTTCCTCGGTGACATAGCTGACAGGCATCGGAGGTTGCTTCCGCAGAAAGTCGATGCTGCTATGCCATCACAGAAAAACATGTCTGACCAGAGTGCAATCATCGTGCTGCTGTGCGCTGCTTCGCGCTCAACACCTGTCATGGCCGCAAGCCGCTACTGGCTCTGACATCGCGACCAGCGGCATCCTTCTTCGCGGAGCGGCTGAAGACCTCCCTGGCTACGGGTATGAGGATTCGTCAACCTGCGAACCGGTATCCTTCAGCACACATATACGCAGAGGAACGCACTTTGAGCGATTTACACCATGACCCAAGAGATCAAGATTCCCTGCGGCGAACCGTACTCCTCGTGGCAGCGCTCAACCTCGCTTACTTCGGCATCGAATTTGCCGTGGCGCTTGGCATCGGCTCGGTATCACTATTCGCCGACAGCGTCGATTTTCTGGAAGACGCCTCGGTCAACCTGCTGATCTGGGCAGCCTTTGCGTGGTCGCTCAAAGCACGTGCCAGGGTCGGCATGGGGCTAGCCGGCATCCTGCTCATCCCGGCGTTGGCCACGCTCTGGGCGGCATGGAACAAATTCCACGCACCGCTTCCGCCGGCACCGATACCGTTGTCGGTCACGGCGCTAGGCGCGCTCGTGATCAACCTCTCCTGCGCGCTGATGCTTGCGCGCTATCGGGAGCATCGGGGAAGTCTGACCCGTGCGGCCTTCCTCTCGGCCCGCAACGATACCTTCGCCAATCTCGCCATCATCGCTGCCGCAGTGGTGACGTTTTTTTATCCTTCGGCGTGGCCTGATCTGGTCGTGGGGCTCGGCATCATGGCGCTGAATGCGGATGCCGCTCGTGAGGTCTGGCAGGCAGCGCGCGACGAACATCGCATGGCCAACGCAGCCGAGCCTTAATGCGATTCACCGGACACGACGAACGTACATCCTGCCCCATGACCGACTCCTTCGTAGTCGCATGCTCGGTTTATCATGTCGTGTGCGTGATGAGAAACGATCATGTCTTAACAACTAATTGAGAAATGGTTGAGTGGGGACACGCACCTCGCTCACTACTGTGCCGCCGATGTCATAGCGCGCAGGGATATTCGTGGCTCCGATCCGCCTCACCGTTGTAGTACCCGCATACAACGAAGCGGAAGTGCTCCCCCTGTTTCATGCGCGTCTGGTCGGCGTGCTCGATGGGATGGCGCTCGATGCGCGCGTGATCTATGTCGATGACGGAAGTCACGATGGCACATGGCGGGTACTCGACCGGCTGATGGGCCAAGACCCGCGCATCGGCGCGCTGCGCTTGAGCCGTAACTTCGGCAAGGAAGCCGCACTGACGGCCGGTCTCGATGCCGTGACGGACGATGCCGATGCCATCGTCATCATCGATGCCGACCTGCAAGATCCACCCGAGCTCATTCCCGACCTGCTGGCACGCTGGCGCGATGGCTACGACGTGGTTTACGCCACCCGCGAACACCGCGAAGGCGAGAGCTGGTTCAAGCGGGCAACGGCGCACCTCTTCTACCGTTTGATGGCACGCATGGCGGCGTTCAACCTGCCGCACGATACCGGCGATTTTCGCCTGATGTCGGCGCGTGCTGTGGCCGCGCTGCGCCAGTTGCGCGAACGCCAGCGTTTCATGAAGGGTTTGTTCGGCTGGATCGGTTATCCCCATACGGCGGTGATGTACCAGCGCTACCCTCGCCAGGCAGGCCGCACCAAATGGAACTACTGGCGGCTGTTCAATCTGGCAGTGGAAGGCATCACTTCGTTTTCCATTCTGCCACTGCGACTGGCCACGGCTGTGGGTGTGGCGACATCGGTGTGCGCTTTCAGCTACGGCGCAGGGGTCTTCATCAAGGCCGTGCTGTGGGGTGATCCGGTCAAAGGGTATCCCTCGCTGATGGTCGTAGTCCTGGTGTTGGGCGGCCTGCAACTGCTGGCATTGGGCGTGGTTGGCGAATACCTCGGCCGTGTGTACGCCGAAGTCAAACAGCGGCCAATCTATCTGATCGAAACAGCGTGTCAGGTGCCGATGATGCCCCCGCCATACAGCACGGCACGCGCCGACGCGCTGCCATCGGTGGCCGCCGCATCGCTTCCCACCGAGGACCCTCGATGAGCGTCAAGCGCACGACTCAGAACAACGTTCGTCCGGCGGGTGCGTGGCACGCGCAATTCAGCGCCGCCGCCGTGCTACTGGGGATCGGATGGCTCGCGGCCTGGTTCTACGGATTGGCTGGCCGCGCGCTCGCCGAACCCGACGAGGGACGGTATGCGGAAGTGGCCCACGAGATGTTCACGAGCGGCGATTGGATCACGCCCCGCCTGGATGGCTTCAATTTCTTCGACAAGCCGCCCTTGCATTACTGGGCCAGCGCGACGGCCTATGCGCTCTTCGGTGCGCATCCGTGGAGCGCACGCCTGTGGTGTGTGCTTACCGGCTTGCTGGCCATCGTGGCGATCGGCTGGGCCGGAGCGCGGCTGTTCGGTCGTGAAGCGGGCGGCTACGCGGCCGCCATCCTCGGGAGCTCATTACTGTTCGTCTTTGCCGCGCATATCAATACGCTGGATATAGGGGTTGCGGCGTTTCTCGCCGTGGGCATGGCGTGTTTTCTGGTCGCGCAATTCGATCCGACCGCGCTGCATCTGCGCGCGCGACTGAACCTGCTGATGTGGGCAGCACTGGCCTTGGCGGTGCTGTCCAAGGGCCTGATCGGCGTGGTGTTGCCCGGCTTGATTTTGGGCCTCTACATGCTGTGGCAGCGCGACTGGGGGGTATTGCGGCGCGTGTCCCTCGTGCCCGGCGTACTGATGCTGCTGGTGCTGTGTGCGCCGTGGTTCATTTTGATATGCCGTCTGCATCCGGATTTCTTCGAGTATTTCTTCATCCGGGAGCATTTCACGCGGTTCTTGACCTCGGCCGACGGTCGCTCCAAGGTCTTCGGATTCTTTCTCCCCGTCGTGCTCCTCGGCCTGTTTCCCTGGACGTTGCTGTTGCCGTGGAGCAAAACCGGTTGGCGTGCCATCGGTGCCGGTGGTCCCGCACAACGTTTCCTGCTGGTGTGGGTGGGCGTGGTCTTCGTGTTCTTTTCGGTCTCGCATTCCCAGCTGCCGTTCTACATTTTGCCGGTGTTTCCGGCCTTGGCGCTGCTGCTGGGACGTGCCGCCACGGTTTTGTCGCTGCAGGCCTTGGTGCGCCGTTTTTGGTGGGTTGCCACGCTCACGACCCTGGGTGCCGCCACCGCCACGGCAATCGCGCTCGCCGCGCGCACGGCGATCCCGAAAGCCGTGTTGGAGGACGTGTTGAGCGGCTTGTCCTTGGCCTTGGTGCTGATGGCGCTCGCCGCGATGGTAGGTGCCTGGGCGTTGCATCGCGGCCGTCGCCGCACGGCCATCCATGGGCTTGCCCTGGCCACCCTGATCGGATGGCAGCTCACGTTGGTGTCATCGCAGCCCTTAAATGACATGCGTTCCGCGGCTCCCGTCGCTCGCCTCATCCAACCCGAGCTCGGACCGCACACCGAAATATTCACGGTGCATGCCTATTTGCGGGCGTTGCCGTTCTACCTCGGGCGACCCGTCACGGTGGTCGACCAGGATTCCGATGATCTGGTGCCCGGCTTGGCGTCGCGGCCTCACGGTTACATCGCCGACCTTGCCACGTTCGAGCAGCGCTGGCGCGCCAGCCACGATGCGATCGCCTTGGTCGCGGACGACCTGGTGGGACAACTGCGCAGCGAAGGGCTGCCGTTTCGTGAACTGGGCCGGGAAGCCACCGGTGTCATTATCACGCGACACGAAACCGCACTACCGCCCTTGCGGGCGACGCCATGACGGGGCGCCGATGATGCGGAATGACGCTGGCGGGAAGGCAGGGTTCGCACGATGCTCTTTCCCTCGAAGGAACCGACTGATCTCCTGCGCGGAAGACTCATGAATAAACACGCGACACGCCTCCTGGTCATCGGACTGACGCTCGGTTTGACCGCCTGCGCAAGCTATCGGCCACGACCGCTGGAACCGGCCACCACCGTCGCTGCCTTCGAGCAACGGTCGCTGCGCGATCCGGGGCTGCAGGTGTTTCTGCAACGCCATGACGCCACGCCGACCACGACCACGACGCCATCCTCCTGGGATCTGCGCTCCCTCACGTGGGTGGCTTTGTACTATCAGCCGGATCTTGATGTGGCGCGCGCGAAATGGCGCGTTGCCGAGGCGGCGGTGATCACGGCCGGCGCCCGTCCGAATCCGACGTTGGATTTCACCAATCAGTACAACGTCGATGCACCCGCTGGCGTCGGGCCCTGGACGGTGGGCCCGACACTCAATGTGCCGATCGAGACGGCAGGTAAGCGCGGCGACCGGATTCGACAGGCGCAGCAACTGGCCGAAGCGGCACGCTTGAATATCGCGGAGACCGCGTGGCAGGTACGCCGTCGCGTGCGCAGCAGCTTGCTTGGCGTGTATCCCACCGTGCCCTTGCTGCGTCGACAACAGGAGCGACAAGCGGAGCTGGTCAGGTTGATCGAACGGCGCACGGCAACCGGGGAGGCATCGCAACCGGAGCTCACCCAGGCACGCATCACGCTCAACCAGCTCAGCTTGAATCTGCAGGAGGCGCAGAAGCGTCTCGCAGAAAACCGGGTGCAGTTGGCCTCGGCCCTGGGCCTGCCCGTGAGTGCGCTTGATGGCATCACGCTGTCGCTGACGGCGTTCGAGCAGGTACCACCCCTGAGCGCGCTGCCGTCGCATGACGTGCGACGGCAAGCGCTGCGGGATCGACCCGACGTCCGCGCGGCACTGGCGGACTACGAAGCCAGTCAGGCCGCGTTGCAAGGCGAAGTGGCGAAACAATATCCCGACATCACGCTCGGTCCGGGCTTTCTGTGGGATGCCGCACAGGCCAAGTGGTCGTTGGGGTTGTCACTGGTACTGCCGTTGCTCAACCACAATCAGGGCCCGATCGCCGAAGCCCGAGCGCGTCGTCAGCAAGCGGCCGCCAACTTTCTTGCCGTGCAAGCGCAGGCGATCGGCGAAGTCGATCAGGCGCTGGCCGGTTATCGCCAGGTCGTCCGCAAACTCGCCACGGCCGATGCCTTGCTGGCGGCCCAACGCAAGGCATCCCTTTCCGCCGAAGCGCTGTACCGGGCGGGCGAAACGGATCGGTTGAGTCTGATCGGCGCCCAGGTGGAATTGGCCGCGGCCGAACTGGCCCGTCTCGATACCCTCCTGCAGGCCCAGCAATCGCTGGGCGCGCTCGAAGATGCCATGCGGCACCCCTTGGGTGCACTTGCGACCGACATTCATACCCTTGAAAACGCGCCCCGCATGCAGGATTCCCAGCCATGAACAAGAAATCCATTCTCGCGGCCCTTCTGGGTGCCATCGTGCTGGCGCTAGCGGTCTGGGGATTCCTGGCCGGCCAGAAGGAGCGTGCTACGGAGGCCCAGCGCGAGACACCGGTGAAGGCGCCGTCGCGCGTCTCGCAAGTGCAGGATCTGACGGCGGTCACGCTGGATGCCGCGGATCAAAAGCAGAGTGGGATCGTCGTGGTCACGCCAGAGTCCATGGCCTATCGTCCGATGCTGCAGACGTTCGGTACGGTGCTGGATGTGGCGGATCTGATCGCGTTGCGCAACGCTGACGTCGCCGCCCAGGCCCAGGCGGACAAAGCCGACGCCGCGCTGCAGGCTTCCCACGCCGAATACCAGCGACTGCAGTCGTTGCATCGTGACGAACGGAACATTTCCGACAAGGCCTTGCAGGCGGCCGCCGCGGTGTGGCATGCCGACCAAGCCGCGTCGCGGGCAGCGCAAGCCGCGCTGACCGCCGCGCAACAGACCGCGAGCCAGCAATGGGGCGACGTCCTGGCGAAGGCGGCGGCCGCGAATACGTCGTTGTTTACGCGTCTGGCCACCCGCCAGCAAGTCCTGGTCCAGGTGGTGCTGCCCGCGGTCACCGCACTCGCCCAGCCCCCTGTCCAGGCGCGCGTGCAGACCGTCAACGGGGACTTTCACGCCGCCACCTTGATCTCGCCCTCGCCACGCACGGACCCCCGTTTGCAAGGGCTCAGTTTCTTCTATGCCGTGTCCGCTGAGGGTCTCCTGCCTGGCATGGCGATCACCGCGTATCTACCCTCGGGCACGGCGGTCCAGGGAACGATGATTCCCGGCTCGGCGGTGGTGTGGTGGCAGGGTCGCTCGTGGGTCTATAGCCGCAACCAGCCCGATCGTTTTGTGCGCCATGCGCTGCCGGTCGACAACCCGGTGGACGGTGGCTGGTTCGTGGCCCAGGGATTTGCGCAGGGCGAACCGATCGTGGCGACGGGCGCGCAACTGCTGCTGTCGGAAGAGCAGCGTTCACGCATTGCCGTCGGTGAAGACGGAGACAAGCAATGAGGCAGGACGCACCGGGTCTGCTGGCGGCGATCGTCCGCTTCTCGTTGCGGTTTCGCGGCGTGGTGCTGGTGCTGGCGGGCATCCTGATCGTCTATGGCGCGCTCACGCTGTCGCGCAGCAAGTACGACGTGTTTCCCGAATTTGCCCCGCCGCAGGTGTCGATTCAGACCGAAGCCCCGGGGTTGGCGCCTGAACAGGTGGAGGTATTGGCGACCCAGCCGATCGAGAACGCGATCAACGGTCTGCCGGGACTGCAGGCGCTGCGCTCGCAATCGATCCAGGGCTTGTCGGTGATCACTATCACCTTCAATCCGGGCAGCGACATCTATCGGGATCGGCAGAATCTCGGGGAACGTCTCGGCGCGCTCGCCACCCAGCTGCCGCAAGGCGTGCAGGTGCCCGTGATGTCGCCGCTGACCTCTTCCACCAGTGTGGTGCTGGATATCGGTCTGACCTCCGACAAGCGATCACTGATGGAGCTGCGCACGCTGGCCGACTGGACGCTGAAACCGGCGTTGCTGGCGGTACCGGGCGTCGCGAAGGTCGCGGTGTTCGGCGGTGACACCAAGGAATACCAGGTCCAGATCCGCCCGGAGCAATTGCTCAAATACAATCTCGCCGTCGACGACGTCCTGACGGCGGCGCGGCGGGCCACGGGGGTGCGTGGTGCCGGTTTCATCGACACGCCCAATCAGCGCATCGTCCTGCAGAGCGACGGTCAGGCGCTCGCCGTGCAGGAGATCGCCGGTACCATCGTGCGGCATCAGGCGGGCGGCAATGTCACCTTGGGCGATGTCGCGCAGGTGGTCGTCGCGCCGGAGCCGCCCATCGGAGCGTCCTCGGTCATGGGCCATCCGGCTGTGCAACTGGTGATTTCCGAGCAATACGGCGCCAATACGCTTGTCGTGACTCAGAGCGTGGAAAAGGCGTTGGCCAGCATGAAGTCCGGTCTGACCGCGCAGGGCATCACCCTGCATGCCGATCTGTTTCGTCCGGCCAATTTCATCACGACCGCAACCGGCAACATCAAGTCCTCGCTGCTGATCGGCGGCGTGCTGGTCGTGATCGTGCTGATGCTGTTCCTTTACAACCTGCGCACGGCCGCGATCTCGCTGGTGGCGATCCCGTTGTCGCTGCTCGCCGCCGTGACGGTGTTGGAATACTTCGGCTTCAGCCTCAACACCATGACCTTGGGCGGCCTGGCGATCGCCATCGGTTTGCTGGTGGACGATGCGGTGATCGTGGTGGAGAACATCTACCGCCGACTGCGCGAGAATCGCCATGCCGAGGTACCGCGTCCCGTCTTCGCGGTGCTGCTGGACGCCTCGCTGGAAGTGCGCAGCGCGGTGGTCTATGCGACGCTGGCGATCGCGCTGGTATTCATTCCCGTGCTGACCATGTCGGGCATCGCCGGCCGTCTGTTCGCGCCGTTGGGCATTGCCTATGTGCTGGCGACACTCGCCTCGCTGCTGGTGGCCATGACGGTCACCCCAGCCTTGTGCTACTTGCTGTTGGCCAACCGCCCGTTGCCGGAACGCGAGGCTCCCTTGGTGCGTTGGACCAAGGACCGGTATCGCGGCGTGCTGTTGCGGGTAGAGAGCAGCTATCGTTTCGTCATCACGGTGGTCCTCGTGCTGACGTTGATGGCGGTGGCAGCGTTGCCGTTCTTCGGGGGCAGCTTTCTGCCGGAACTGCGCGAAGGCCATTTCATCGTCCACATGTCGGCGGTACCGGGGACCTCGCTGCAGGAGTCGATCCGCATCGGCAACCACGTGACCGCCGCGCTGTTGAAGCTGCCCTTCGTTCGTTCGGTGGCGCAGAACGCGGGACGTGCCGAATTGGCCGACGACACGTGGGGCACGCAATACAGCGAGTTCAACGTCGATCTCAAACCGCTTAGTGGCGATGCCGCCGAAGCGGCCGTCTCGGATATCCGCAAGGCGCTGGCACCGTTTCCCGGCGTCAACTTTGCGGTCAAGACCTTCCTGACCGAGCGTGTCGAAGAAACCCTGTCGGGCTTTACCGCCGCCGTGGCCGTCAATATCTACGGCAACGACCTGGACACACTCGACGCCAAGGCGGCGGACGTCGCGAAGATTCTGGCGCAGTTGCCGGGCGCGGCGGATGTCCAGGTGCAGTCGCCGCCGGGGATGCCGCAGCTGGTCGTACGTTTGCGCAAGCAAGCCCTGGCGCACTGGGGGTTCGATGCTGTGACGGTGCTCGACGCGATCCGCACCGCCTATCAAGGTGATCAGGTCGGTCAAGTCTACGACGGCAACCGCGTGTTCAACGTCTCGGTCATCCTCGCGCCTCAGCAACGGGGCAAGGTCGCCGAGGTGGGTGCCTTGCCGATACGCAATGCCGCCGGCACGTATGTTCCACTGAAGGCACTGGCCAACATCTATGAGGATGCGGGGCGCTACGTCGTGTTGCATGACGGTGCCCGACGCGTACAGACCGTAACTGCCAATGTGAGCGGGGGCAACGTGTCGGCCTTTGTCGCCGCCGCCCAACAGCAGATTGCCGCCAAGGTCGCGCTACCGCCCGGCAGCTACGTGGAGTTTGGTGGTGCAGCGGCGGCGCAGAGCCAGTCCACGCATGATCTGCTGATCAACTCACTGATCGCCGGTGTCGCCATCGTCTTGTTGTTGTTCATGGTGCTCGGCAGCATGCGCAGTTTGTTGCTGGTGCTGGCCAACCTGCCGTTCGCGCTGGTCGGCGGCGTGCTGGCGGTGTTCGCCACCGGCGGCGGCCTTTCCATCGGCTCGATGGTGGGCTTCGTCACCCTGTTTGGCATCACCTTGCGCAACTCGATCATGCTGCTGTCGCACTACGACCATCTGGTCAACGTCGAAGGCATGACCTGGGGGCCGGAGGCTGCCCTGCGCGGCGCGCAAGAACGCCTCTCGCCCATTTTGATGACGGCGCTGGTCACCGCCTTGGGGCTGCTTCCACTGGCGATCGGCAGTGGTGCTCCGGGTCGCGAGATCGAGGGACCGATGGCGCTGGTCATTCTCGGCGGGCTGGTTACCAGCACGGCGCTCAATCTGCTGGTGCTGCCCACGCTGGCCCTGCGTTACGGTCGTTTCCAGCGCGATACGCCGGAAGACGCCAACCCCGCGGTGGCCTAACGATCATGTTGCGCGTGCTGCTCATCGAAGACAATCGCGACTTGGCCACCACTCTGTGGGATTACCTGGAGTTGCATGGTTTCGCGGTGGATCATGCCTACGACGGCATGACCGGGTTGCGTCTGGCGTTGACGGGCACGCACGATCTGATCGTGCTGGATCTGGGGCTGCCACGTCTGGATGGCCTGGAGGTCTGCCGTCATCTGCGCGCTGCCCAGCACGACATGCCGGTGTTGATGTTGACGGCCCGCGAGACCCTGGACGACAAGCTGCGCGGTTTCGCCGAGGGTGCGGACGATTACCTGGTCAAACCGTTCGCTATGAAGGAACTGGTGGCGCGGCTGCATGCGCTGCATCGACGCGTGCAGCCCCTGCTCGGTGCGCCCCTGCAGGTCGCCGATCTCGAATACGATGCCGCTCGTTTTCGGGTTCGCCGTGGGGGTGTTTCCGTCACGGTGACCCGTGCCGGCCTGCGCTTGCTGGAGGTGTTGATGCGTCGTTCGCCGCTCGTGGTGAGCCATGCGGATTTAGCGCGAGCGCTGTGGGGCGAGGCGGTGGGTGATCCCAATGCCATGCGCACGCACCTGCATGCGCTGCGACAGGCAATCGACAAACCCTTCGAGAAACCCCTGCTGCACAGCGTGCACGGTATCGGCTACCGTTTGGCAGATGACGATGCGCCCTAGATTCACGCTCCGCACCCGGATTGTCTTGGCGTTCCTCGCCTTCGGCGTGGTGTTGTCAAGCTTGTTCGCCGCCGTGGCCCTGACCTCCATGGCCGACTTCGAACGCATCCTGATGACGGAGTTGCTGCAGGTCGAAACCAGCAACCTGATCGCGCACCTTCATACTCAACCCAGCACACCTCTGCCAGCCTCGCAGCGGATCTATGCGTATGTGAGCCGGGCAAGCAACCACCATGATGTGCCCGCAGAGATGGCCAGCCTGACACCGGGGACACACATACTGGATCGCGAAGGGGATCGGGAGACGTATGTCGCCGTCTCGGACGACGGTGCTCAGCGGCTGTACTTTGTCATTGATCTGAGCGACATCGCCCAGCGCGAGACCTTTCTGCGCTGGTTGATGGCCGGTGTCATCTTGATGGGCACGCTGATCTCAGGTGCCCTGGGCCTTCTCTTGGCCGGTCGGTTGATTGCCCCGGTTCAACGACTGGCACAATGGGTCGAGGCATCGGCACCGCCCCGTCGTAACGATCGTCTACGCAGCCACTTCGCCAACGACGAGGTCGGCGCATTGGCGCACGCGTTCGAGCACTACCAGGCGCGTCTCGATGCATTCCTGACGCGCGAACGGGATTTCACGGCCGACACCAGCCATGAGCTACGTTCGCCGCTGTCGGTGATCCAGGCAAGCGTCGATCTACTGGCGGAAGACCCCACGGTAAGTCCGTCTGGCCAACGCGCCATCCAGCGTGTGCGCCGGCGTACCGCCGAATTGACCGATCTGCTCGATGCGCTGCTTTATCTGGCCCGTCACGAGACAGACGTGGCGATAGTTGCCGAACCCGTCCCTGTGCGCGCCATATGGCAGTGCCTCGTCGATGCGCAGATGCTCGCTACGTCGACATCGGTGCAGTTGCAGGGCGATGCCAGCGTCACCGTGCTGGCTCCCCCACCTACCGTGGCGTTGGTGTTTGGGCAATTGCTACGTCGCGCGAGCGAGCTCTCGGACGGGGCTGTGGTATCCATTGTCATAGCCTCCACGGGCATCGAACTGAGCCCCTGGCCGGAGGCTGGTGAGAAGACGCAGACGAGCGTTGACCAACGGCGCTCCGACAATGGCTTCGGGTTGACCTTGATCAGTCGTCTGTGCGAACGGTTGGGTTGGACAATGCGATGGCCGCAGCAGCCCGGTGAGCCGTTGACGCTCACCTTTGCGGACTCCAGCCATGCATGACAGCCGCCCCGATAAGCTACGGATTGCCTCTGACTCGGGAAAGAGGGACGCACGAAACCGCATCCGTTTCGTTGAAGGCGAACGATGAGGCCCACCGTTTCCAAGACCGTCCTCGTGCTCGGCGTCGTGAGCTTTCTCAACGAACTGTCATCGCAGATCGTTGCGCCGCTGATTCCGCTGCTACTGGTCACCACGTTGGGTGCGGGTCCGGTGGCGATGGGCCTCGTCGACGGCGTGGCGGATGCAGTCGCCAGCGGATTTCGTCTTTGGGCCGGCCGTCGCTCGGATGTGCGGGGACGCCGGCGCAAGACGTTCGTGGTCATGGGCTATGGACTGTCGAGCATCGCGCGACCGCTGGTGGGACTGGCGCTGAACTGGCCGATGGTGCTGTTGCTACGCAGTCTCGACCGCATCGGAAAAGGGGTGCGTGGCGCCCCCCGCGATGCGTTGGTGGCCGACGCCACCCCGGCGGCATGGCGGGGGCATGCATACGGTATCAACCGCGCCTTTGACTACGCCGGTGCGGTGGGCGGCAGCCTGATCGCGGCGGCGGCATTGCTGTGGATCAGCCATCGCATCAGCGTGGTCATCATGCTGTCGGCCATTCCCGCGGCCGTCGCGCTGCTGGTGCTGATTGCCTTCGTCAAGGACGTGCCGGCGCAAACGATCACGCCCGGGGCACCCCCGGCGCCGTTGCGCTGGCGCGCGCTGACCATCCCCTCGCGGCGTTTCTTGGCCGTCTTCATGCTCTTTGCCCTGGCCAGCGCGTCGGAGAGTTTCATCCTGTTGCGCGCTCATGAAATCGGTATGAGCAACGTCCAGGTGCTTCTGCTCTGGGCCGTGCTATGCGCCGTGCAAGCCGGGGTCGCCTGGCGTGCCGGAAGGTTCTCCGACCGCTTCAACAAAGTCACGGTCGTGACCTTTACCTGGTTGGCCTACGGCGTGGGTTTGCTGCTGTTCGCATTGACGGAAAATATCGTGGGTCTGTGGATCGTCGTAGTCATCTATGCCTTGCTCAGCGGCCTCGGCGAAGGCGCTGAAAAAACGCTGGTCAGCACCCTGGCGACAGAAGCGGATCGCGGCACCGCCTTTGGCTGGTTCACCATGATCTCGGGGTTAGGTGCGATCCCCGCCGGGTTGATGTTCGGCGTTATTTGGCAGCAGTCCACTGCGGGTATGGCGTTTGGGGCGTTCGGCGTCTTGGCCATCGTGAGCGCGGTACTGTTGCGGGTGATCTTGCCGCAACAGCGCGTGGCGACCACCTGAAAGATGGACGGCGTGCTTATTCAACCGACTCTCTCTAGCGAAAACGCTACGGCTCTCTCTCTCTCGTCAACATTCAATGAGCGATTCAAGCATGTCCATTCGATCGATCGCCTTGAATGATGGCGTCCGCCGAACCTTTTTCTTTTTCCTGGCGGGTGGTACCGGATTCCTGCTCTATTTGTGCATTTCGATGGTTTTGCATTATGTGTTTCACGTCGGCGAGGTGGTTTCGGCGATCTGCGGAACGTTGCTGCCCATCCCGCCGACATTCTGGATGCAGCGCCGGCTCACGTTCCAAAGTGATGCACCAAAGAGACAGGCACTTCCGCGCTATGCGGTGCTCCAACTGGGCAATGCGGTACTCGTCTCGGGGCTCACCGCACTGGGGACAAAAATGGGATTGTCGGGAGGTCTGATATTCCTCATGGCAGGAATCACGGGCGCTTTGATTTCCTATGTCGTGCAGGCAAAGCTGGTGTTTCACACCCACTGAAGATAATCACATCGACCGAATGCGTTCGGTCGATGTAGTGCACTTTGGTGCGCATATCCCGCCGCACCATGTCTCCCCTTAGCTGGTTACCTTATGCCGTCCCGTTTAGACCGTTTCGATGCGCTGCGTCTGCTGTGGCCCTGGCTCCCCCTGTGGATGGCGGTCGCGTTGGTCGCGATCTTCATGCACGGTCCGATGCCGATGTATTCCACCCGGACGCTCGCGGTGGCGTGGGAGATGTGGCATCGGCACAGTTTCATCGTGCCCGTCCTCAACGGCGCACCTTACAGCGACAAAGCGCCCATGCTGTTCTGGCTGATTCATGCGGGATGGGCCGTCGGAGGCGTGGGCGACGTTTGGCCCCGTGTGCTCGAAGTCTTGATGGGGGCTGCCGAGCTGGTGCTTGCCACCGTGCTCGCACACCGCTTGTTCCCCGAGCGCGTGGCAGTCGCGCGAGCCACGCCGTGGGTGCTATGCGCCTTCAGCTATGCGTTCTTGTTCGGCCTGCAAACCATGTACGAAGTGCTGCTCGCCGCCTGTGTGCTTGCTGCCTTGGTCAGCCTTACCCCAAGCTCGCGTCGTGAAGCGCCTCGTTTCATCGTTTTCGCACTGGCGATCGGCGTGGGGTTGCTTACCAAAGGCCCGGTGATGCTATTGCACGTCGCCTTTCCCTGGTTGCTGGGGCCTCTGTGGAACGACTGGGCGCGACGTGAATCACGACAGTGGTACGCCGGCGGGCTGCTCGCGGTGCTAACCGGATGCGCCATGTTGCTAGCGTGGGCACTCACGGCCGCCTCGATCGGCGGTGCCGCTTATCGTGAGCAATTACTGTTCCATCAGACGGCGGGGCGCGTCGTGGAAGCGTTCGCCCACGCGAAACCGCTCTGGTGGTACCTGCCGGTGCTGCCGCTGCTGGTGTTTCCGTTCGCGCTTTGGCCGAGGCTGTGGCTCGCGTTGGGAACTCTGCGGCGTCCGTTCGAACCGGGGTTGCGTTTCCTGTTCGCTTGGCTGGTCCCAGTGTTAGTGGTGTTCTCGCTGATCAGCGGCAAGCAGCCGTATTACCTGTTGCCCGAATGTGCCGGTTTCGCCGTGCTGTTCGCCGCCGCCGTGACTCGGAACCACGCGTCTCTGGCGGCCAGCCGGTGGCTGAGCCCTTGGCCGCTGGCGTTCGTATCCGTGGGGGCTGGCCTGTTCTTGATCGCGCTTCCGCAGCTCATCGCGTACGGGGTGGTACGCGATGCGCAGCTCATCGCGCTGGGGACTTTCAGCACCGCGTTCGGCGTGCTCTATCTCTTTTTAGGCGGTCTGCTTCTGCTGGGAAGGGACGAGTTACACCGCATTGCCTTGGTGGGTCTCGTGGGTGCCGTCGCCGCCAACGGTCTATTCACGCTCGCTTGGTGGCCAGCGTTCGATCTCAAGCCTGCGGCGATGTTACTGGCACGTGCCGAAGCGCAGGGTCGGTCCATCGCCAATCTGGAAACGTACGACGGTCAGTTCGATTTTCTGGGCCGATTGACTCGGCCCATTTCGCAGCTGTCCGAAGGTGAGTCGGTGCAAGTGTGGGCAAAGGCACATCCCCAAGGGTTGATCGTGACCTACCCAGCCACGGTGACATCCTCGATCGACGTACGGCCCTCTATGCACAGCCGTTTCGCGGTGTGTGGTTGATCATATCCCCAGCAAGCGAATTTGCCGCCGTCCGCGAAGGCCTGCCGAAGGCGAACTAAACAACCGTGCCATGTTGATGAATTTTCCAACTGAACCCGGTTGAACAAAGCACGCCGTCAAATTTTCAAATAGTCGTCGCACGCGATGATGAGTTCTCGCAGTGTCGACTCATCTGCATCAGGACGGGCAGCCAGCAGGGCGCGAAGTTCCCCGATCTGGTTATTGTCTGGAATCAGCTCCGACGGGCTTTCCCACATCCAATCGATCGCGATCGGCGAAAGCTGAGCAATAGGCAGCGTAGACACTTCGTATCGGGTCGGAACATACATGCCTGCACGGAAAACGGGACTATTCACTCCATGACTTTCGCGAGCCGCCTTGAACGCGCTTGCCGGCATGCCAAAGCGATCGTTGGGGTCAGTCATGGCGCGTCTCCTTGGAGTACCGATGCCTCGGTACGTGGTTTCGTGGTGCTGGCATGCCGTGCATCCTCTTCGGCGTGAATATATATCGACGTGGTGCCAATGGAACTGTGGCGGAGGTTCTGCTGGATGTGGTGAATGGGTGTGCCATCCTCGGCTTGGTGCGTGGCGGCCGTATGCCGCAGCCAGTGCGTTGATGCCCGCCGCATACGCGTGGCTTTAGCACCGTCCTCCTCTTGCAGCGTATCGGCCACACGTCGGAAGGTGTCCTTGACGATCTGATAGACGGCGGTAGGTGTCAACGGGAAAGACCTTCCTGCGATGCCGAGAATGGCCGGCGCCTTGCCGTCCACCGCAGGTACTGCCGACAGCCCATAAAAGCACCGATAGCGTGCGAAATCCTCCATGAGACCATCGCTCAGCGGAATCGTGCCCTCAACACCGCCTTTGCCCACGACGTGCAGCCACCACCGCCCACGGATATGTTGGAAATCACCTTCGCTGGCGGCCGCCGCTTCGGCGGCTCGCAGTGCGGTTTCATACAGGAAGCGAAGCACCCAGCGAACGCGTTCGTAGCGTTGTCGTTCCCGCGCAGTGTCACGCGACCAGCCGTCGACGAGGCGCAGCACTTCTTCCCAGAGGGTACGCTCCAGATAACGTTCGATCGTGCGCCGGGTACCGCGGCGTGCTCGTCGTCGCTGCAGCACAAACGGACTGCCGGCGAGATAGCCGGCGCGTACGAGATAGTTGAACAACCCGGCAAGGATGCCCAACGCTTGGCGGCGGCTGCGCTCGGCCAACGGACCGACAAATAACCGTCGATGCTCGCCTTGACGGGCCAAGCCGTCGTCGCACCAGGTGGCGGGTGGCTGGGCCAGGAAGGCTTCGTAGGCGATCACGTCCTCTCGCGTCAGGCTGGATACCGGCTTGCCACGCACTTGCGTGGCCCAGAGCAACAGCCGCGTGGCCTCTTTGCGGTAGCTGCGAAAGGTATGCGGCGAGTCGTGATATTCCGCCAGCCACAAGCCGATCGCGGCCACGTCATCGTTGGCTGCAATCTGCCGCGCCACACCGGTCGGTGCCCGGTTGGTGCCGACGCACCCCGACAGGGCGGGCGGCAGGGCTTGAGGCAACGCCAATAGACTCACGATCAGCTCAGTCATGCTTTCCGATGTCCGGCATCACGGGAAAAGCAGCGTACTGCTAAAAGACTTTCGATTATAGGAGTTATCGTAAATTGCATGGATGAATCGTTATGTATATAACGTAATACTGTGATATACACAGTTCATATTCTTCAAAATCGACCCTCTGAGCGACTGGAACTACCCATGAGCCGTGTCAGCGATACCCGTCAACGTACCCGTGAAGCCGCCGCCCAGCTCGTTGCTGGCGCGAAACGGCCGCACGAAATCACCGTTGACCAGATCTATGCCGTCATCCAGCAGGGCAGTCGAACCACCATCAACGATGAGTTGAAACTGTGGAAAGACGAGCGAACGAAAGTCGACGCGCTCAGTGCCGACTTGCCACCGGCAGTGGCCGACGCCATGCGCTCGCTGTGGGTCGCCGCCGTGGAACAAGGGGAGCGGGCCTTTACCGAACAGCGTGAGGCAATGGAAGCCGAGCTGAGCTCGATCCAAGTAGAACGCGACGTAGCCACGGCCTCGCGCGATGCGGCGATGGCCGACGGACAGCAGCGAGTGCAGCAGGTGGCGCAGCTCGGCGAGCAGTTGGCCGAACTGCAGCAGCGGCTGGTCAGTGAGAGTGCAACAAAAAACGATGCGCTTGGCCAGATCCGCGGGTTGCAGCAGGAAATCGCCAGTCTACGTACCGAATCCATGCGTCAACAAGAAGCAGCAATCGCCGCCCAGGAGAAGCAATCCACCGAATTTCAGGCTCGTCTTGCCGAGCGTGACCTGGCCTTTCAGACCGAACTCGGTACCACCACCCAGCGACTGGAAGCGGCGCAGGACCATATGCTCCGGCAGATCGATGAAGCACGCGAAGGGCAGCGTCATGCTGAAAGGGCGCTGGCCAAGGCTCAGCGGCGACATGAGGAGCAGCAAACGGAGCTTACCGAATTACGTTTGCGATACCGCGAACAGCTTCAAAAGCTCGAACAGCAGCGCACACAGATCGAAACCCTCACGACCGAACGGCAGACGTTGACGCGGCAGGTGCTATCGAACCGGGGGCAAATCGATGGAATGGAACTGGCTTTGCAATTGCTGGCTGCCAAGGCCTCAGGTACAAAGAAAAGCACCGGCGAAACGCGCAAACCTGCCCAGCGGAAGAAACGTGTGGACTCCAAGGGACAGTGACGAAGAGGCATTTTCAATGCCGAGCTTCAGCGTCCGGGAGTTGTTCAGCGTAAGCCACCAGCTCCGCAGAAACTGCTATTACTAGGGGTCCAGCCGAGATACGTGTAAAAACAGGACACACTCCTAGATTAATCTTTTCGTGTCAAATACTTAGTAAGGAATTTGGAGTGTGGCGCTTCCCTCGACGTTGCAGCTCCTTATTCAAGTATGAGTTCGGCCACGAAAGGATCGGGCACCGCCTCCGCGTCGATCAAGTAGTCACCGAAGCGCTTGATGTGCCCGGTCATGTATGGGCTCATGGTCGCAACGTCCTGGCGACGCGGCTTCATCCCCTCGTTTACCAGATCACGAAGAATCCGCGTAAGATCGACCGCGTTGCTAAAAATGATCGCGTTGGTGACCAAGTCGTTGTACTTGACCATCTTTTCCTGTTCCTCCGGATCGTTGTCGGAGATCACCCCTTCCCCTCCGAAGAAGTTCCATTTGGCGAAACCATTGTAGGCCTCGACCTTGTTGGTGGACGCCGTGATCTTTTCGCGCAGATCTAGGTCCGAGATGTACCGGAGCAGGAAAATGGTGCGAACCACACGTCCCAGTTCACGGAAGGCCTGATAAAGGCGGTTCTTGCGACTGTCGTTGCCCAATTTGCGCAGGAGCGTGACGGACGAAATCTTGCCGGCGGAGATAGAAAGCACGACGCGCAGCAGGTCCTTCCAGTGAACCTCGATCAGCGACCAGTCGATCGTGTCCTTGAACAAACTGTCGATGTGCTCATAGCGCGCGTCCGGGGCTGGCCGGAAGAACTTTAGATCCTGCCAGTTGCGGATGCGAGGCATCAGCTTGATGCCCAGCAGGTATGACAAGGCGAATACCGGCGCCGATTGGCCCTGTGTGTCGGCGTGGATGGTGTCTGGCTGGATGTCCGACTTGTTCTTCAATAACCCATCAATGATGTAGATCGCCTCCCACACTCCGCACGGGATGAAATGCGAGAACAGCGCGACGTAGGTATCGGAGACATGGTGATAGGCGATGCCACCATAGCCGCCGTAGCGTATGTGGTACTCGGCCATGAGGTTCTGGTCATACATGTCGTATTTGGTGCCATCGGCAGCAGCGCTCTTACCGTCGCCCCACACCTTGGGCAGGTGCAGCGTGTTGTAAGCATTGACGATGTCCTTGATCGCTAGGTCGAGCTTGGCTGGGTTGACGTGGCGGCGATTGACGAAAGACAGCATGTGCGGAGTAACGGCGCCACGAAAATGGCGGGCTGCCTGTACTGGGCCCAGATTACAACCGTAGGTAAAAGACGTGAGGATGTATCGCTCGGTCGCGCGATCAATTTTAGGATCGGACCCGGAAAGCGGGCCAAAATGGCGAGGAAAGCCAACCCAGTGCGCGACGTTGCACAAGATGTCCAGCACGTTGCGCTCCGGCATGCGCGCAAGGATAGTGGTTTCCAAGGTCTTAGCCGATTCGACGGGTTCCTTTGCAGTGACGCGCTTGAGCACCGGCAAGCCATTAGCATCAATGACGACTTGGTTGTTTGCAGGATAAGCGGCATCGATTTCTTCGGCGACGCTTGTCAGCTCGTCGCGCAACCGGGCGACAAATGCCGTGGAATCCGTGGGCAGGTCGATTTGGCTGCAGTAATCGACCAGATGCGCCTGACAGTCCTCCCAGCTCAACAGCTGGTCGCGGTAGTCGGCGTATTCCTCGGAGCCGGCAATTGCCACGTCGCCGGTCTTCAGTTCGTTGGCCAGGCAGGAAAAAACACAAACCTCCAAATGCCGACGATGCAGGCGCGCATGTCCGACCTCGTCACGCTGGGTTACCGCACGCCGCCATCGTTCGTTGGCGAACGACAGGTCGATCGACTCATCCAGCCAATCGCCACGCCGCGATTCGTGCTCAAGCACAAGATCCAGTGCCTCCATCAAGCTTCGATCTTCGCTGGTTGATGCCAAATCGAGCAGCCGAACCATCCGGAAAATTGTAGGACGATGACTCTTGTAGAACCTCCAGACCAGGGGGTAATAGTTGTCGCCACTGTAGGCATTGATCGCGGCACAATCTTCCTGCAGGGCGTCCACGCCGCCACGTTTCCGCAAGAGCTGGCGAATTTCTCGACCGGCCTCCGTGTCGCTAGGGTGCGTATCCAAGACCTGGATGACATCGGCCAGCGTGGCGACGATCGCTTCGGTTTTCTCGCGGTGACGGACCCGCAAACGCTCCATCTCCTCCTTGGCACGGCGGTGGAGGTTGTTCATCCGCTTGATGTACATCGCGGCCAGATCGTCGCGTGCGTGGATACGAGCGCGGTGAATTAGGCTCAGCACCAGCATGTGCCGTTTAGGGGCGCCAAAATCCCGCAGCTCGGCCGCGTCTAGGGCCTTCGCTTCCGCGGCGAAGTGTTTGATCTTCACTTCCGGTACGTCGGCCAACAGATGGATGTCGCCCACCAGATGGGAGAGGCGTGCGATGTGCTCGATCAACCGCTGAAAGTGCTGTAGCGAGGAGCGCTTGGGCAACTGCTTGATCAACTGCAAGGGGCTCTGGCGACGCCCGGTATCCACGTCGAGCAAGGCATCTAGTTGCGCAGCTTCCGCGTTGGTCAGTCGCTGCTGGACCAAGCTGAACAAGCGTTGGTTGACCAATGCCCGTACCCGTCGTGCCAGACGATCCAGCGTACTGAAGGCCGGTAGTTTGAACCGCCCCGGGTTTCGTGGAGGCTGTTTGGTTTGAGTCACGCTGCCTTGGGCAACGCAGCTTGTTGCCGATAGTAAGTCGCTTCGGCTTCCGCTGGCGGGATGTTCCCGATCGGCCCCAGCAAGCGTTTGTGGTTGAACCAGTGCACCCAGTCGAGGGTGGCCATCTCCACGGCTTCGCGGTTGCGCCAGGACCGCCGATGGATCACCTCGGCCTTGTACAGGCCATTGATCGTCTCGGCCAGGGCGTTGTCGTAGGAATCGCCGACGCTGCCGACCGAGGCTTCGATGCCCGCCTCGGCCAGACGCTCGGTGTAGCGGATGGACACATATTGCGATCCCCTGTCGCTGTGGTGTATCAGTCCATCCTGGTCGAAGGGCTTGCGTGCATACAGCGCCTGCTCCAGGGCATCGAGCACGAAGTCCGTGCGCATCGTGCTCGACACCTTCCAGCCGACGATGCGGCGCGCGTACACGTCGATCACAAAGGCCACGTACAGGTGTCCCTGCCAGGTCGACACGTATGTGAAGTCGGACACCCACAGCGCATTGGGTCGGTCGGCCCGAAACTGCCGATTCACCCGATCCAGCGGACAGGGTGCCGCCATGTCGCTGATCGTCGTCTTCACGCCCCTGCCGCGAATCACGCCACGCAGCCCGAGTCGTCCCATCAGCCTCGCCACCGTGCAGCGCGCCACGTCGATCGATTCACGCCGCAGCTGCCGCCAGACTTTGCGTACCCCGTAGACCTGACGGTTCTCATCCCACACCCGCTGAATGTCGGCACACAGTCGCTCGTCTCGCTGGACGCGTGCCGGCACCTTGGCCGGATCGGCTCGCCGGGCCGCGTGCAGGTAGTACGTCGACGGGGCGATCGGCAACACCTTGCAGATCGGCTCGACCCCGTAGGTCTCGCGATGATCGTCAATGAACGCTGTCATGGCTTGAACCGGCGGTCGAGCTCCGCCTGGGCAAAATACGCGCTGGCCTTGCGCAGGATCTCGTTGGCCTGGCGCAGTTCGCGCACCTCACGCTCCAGCGCCTTGATCCGGGTCTGCTCCTCGCTCGTGGCTCCGGGCCGCAGCCCCTGGTCACGCTCGGTCTGGCGTACCCAGTTGCACAGCGTCTGCGCTGTACAGCCAATCTTGCCGGCGATCGACTCGATCGCGGCCCACTGCGACGGGTGCTCCGCCCTGTGTTCGAACACCATCCGGACTGCTCGCTCCCGGACCTCACGTGAGTACGTTGGGGACTTCTTCTTCGGGGTTTCCATCGCTCCATCCTCTCAAGAGTTGGAGCCTCCGAGAATCCCGGGGCGGTTCAG
>ERZ778027.329-NODE-329-length-124250-cov-11.408511_pt1 | contig 124250 bp, 139 predicted proteins | sample MGYA00375757_ERZ778027 | MGnify/ENA primary metagenome ERZ778027 (study PRJEB29350, sample SAMN05389817) | bioreactor metagenome | isolation source: Ammonium sulfate bioreactor | place: South Africa: University of Cape Town | collected 2014-02-18 ...
TTCTCCCAAATGTCAATCATATATACCTAACTAACTACGGACAAGTAAAAAAAAAACCAAAATTTTTTTTTTCTTCTAGTTACATCAGATTTGCGTCAATGATTTCTGCATATAACATGCATTATAAACTACAGTGACAAAACTGTCCTCTATCTGTTCTCTCGACTGGCGAATATATGATTTTTTTTTCGTTCTAATCATTGAATACCCTTACTGTCTCCGTGTATATCGAACGAGTAATATGAATATTTGTACATATGTGTAATGAAAGCGGAGAAGAGGAGAAAAAAAGAGTCATACACCAAGAGAGAAAGAATACCGTGTATACTAATATTGACAAGCAATCATTTTTAAAAAAAATTGATACAAATAGTAAATAAAATCGATCTATATTTGACATTTTTTTCTTCTTCTTTTCTCGTCTCAGTGTCTGTTTTCTTAGACAAATTTTGTTTTTAACGAATGCCTTCAATCAACTTTTCCCTTTTTTTTCTATTTGTTGATTAGTCATATATATATATTACCGTTTATTTGATTTCGATTATTATTCTCGAAAGACATCAAATGAAGTCGAAGTAGAAAAGGAAAAGAACAATAATATGTTTGGTTTCTTATCGGAATGATCTAATCATAAATCTAACGGTGAAAGTCATAGGACAAAAAAAACATCAGACACAAGTTAATTTTCCTCGTTTTTTCTTTCTTTCTTCTGTTTTTCTTACTCGACAATGGTTAGATTTCTATGTTATATATAAAATAATCTTGTTGTTTTATCACGTTAACTAGAAATCTCTAACATTACATTTCCTCTCAACTGCTCAAAATGTCATTCGTTTATTAATGAAAAAGATCTTCTATGTTAAAAGAACTAGACAACTAATTAATTGAAGAAAAAGAAAGAATGTAGACAACTGCGTACAAGAACTGAATAACGACAAAAAAGATGTTACATATGGATTGTATCTGTATTCAACAACACATGTTATGTGGGTGTAGAGAGATACTTGTTATGCAAATAAACAAGACAGATATATAGACTTATATTGACTCATCTAATCATATAATCTGCAAGTGTATATTCATTTGCAAGTTACCATCATTGTCATACATTAAAAAAAGATTCAATACTACAGAAAAAATGAGCCTAAAGGTTACTTTTTGAATTAATAACCTTCATGAAACAAGCATCGATCGTTAAATATGCACATGATACTTTTTTTATTTGTACGAAAAACGAAAGAGAAAATATTTTCTATTTAGCTAAATATTGATTGATGTACGCGTACAATAGAAAAATCATCACTTGAATATCTAAACAAAACTATCTTTAGGATGATTATACTTTTTTTTTCGACTTTCATTATTCATCTGTCGATTGATGAATAGATCGAAACGCTCCGATGTATACTTACCTCGAATTAAAACGCTAACGAACGTAAAGGAAAAAAAAAGCCAAAGGTAGATTGAATGAATAATACTACTGATTTATTTCAATCGAGAAAAAAATATCGAATGACAAGAACAAAAAGAAAAAGACGAATGAAAGAAGAAGAAGAAGAAAAAAAGAAGAACGAAATTGTACGTTTATCTGAAGAATTCATCATTATTGATGCACCTGTGATTTCATGCATTCGATTTGATTTTTTTCAATAAATTCAATTAAACTATTTAAATAATCGTCAGTATTTTTATTCGAACAAGTTCCTGGCCAAGTTTCTAACGTAAAATCCGGTCCATACAACGAGAAATAATCATGTTCAGGTATATCATTATCTAACTTTGCATTTAAACATAATCCTACGATCGATGTCCATAGACGAGCCGTATCTGCATGATTATATCCTCCCCCACCTAATATCAACATTGGTTTATTCAATTGAATAACTTCATCGAGACAATTGAGGATTGATTTCGTTGTTAGATTGAATGACTTCATTGGATCATTGAATAATGTATCAGCACCACATTGAACAACGTAAACATCCGGTTGAAATGTTGAATTTATTTGCGGTAGAAGACGTGAGAATATCATTTGATATTGTTGATCATTGATTCCGTGTTGTAATGGAATATTTATATTAAAACCTTTGCCCCATGTTTCACCGATTTCATTTAATCCACCGGAATTCACAGGAAAAAATCCAAGTTCATATTTATGAAACGAGACAGTTAACACTTTCGACGAGCAATAAAAAGCCTCTTGCACACCTAAAATAGATTGTTTACACGAAAAAAAACACGCATCAATATCGACAATCATCAAAGATATTCAATCAGATAGAAGCTAACTAAGTCAGCTAGTTGATTTTTATGATTAAACCAAAGGAAAAAAAACGACGAGAGAGGACCTTGAAATTAGTTTTAATCCAACGTTGTTTTTTTTTTATCGACTTACCATCTCCGTGATGTAAATCGAAATCAATATAGCAAATCCGATTAAATTTCTTTCGTAATTCATTTATTGCGAGAACGATATCGTTGACATAGCAAAAGCCAGACGCTTCAGATCGCTCTAAACCCGATTTTAATTGGATGCGTGTATTTGTTATTTTTACTTTCTCTTCGAATCAATCTTTACTTGCATGATGCCAGCCACCAAAAAAATTAATCACTGTAGTATTTGCCGAGGAATTAAGATATCGTGCTGCGGTGATTGACGCACCACCGATTAATTGACCTGTTTTTCAAAGAGAAACGAAAAGGAATAAGATTAATTTTTATTGAGATTTACAAAAATACGAACAAAATGAAGGCAATTGTTCGAATGGAGGACATTCGTAACCGATCTTATAGAAATCCATTTGCTCTTTGTATGTTAATTGATCATCGGAATCAATATTCGAGATGAAGCTAAGAAATTCTAAATAATCTTGATCATGTGCAGTTAGAAGTTCTTTTTCACTCGCTAATTTCGGTTTAACATAATGAAAATGTTCGTGTTTATCGAGATTATAGGCTTGAATAAGTTTATCAACAAGAATTGATCGATGACGAATTTTATCGATATTATCAAGAGATTCATGAAGTTCTGTCGATGTTACATAAAGAATATCTTTCATATTTAATAATCTTTAACAAAAAGAAAAACCGTGGCCATAAAATATTTTCTTTTTCTTTTAAAAAAATCTCGAAAAAACAACAACCGGTAAAACAAAAAGCAAAGTTAACAAGAATAAAAACATAAGACAACGATTATTTCGCACAGATTGACTCAATAATTCTTCGACATGTTCATTTAATTGCTTTCGAAATGGTTCAAACGAAAATTTCTGTTGAACATGTTGTTTTCCTTGTTCACCCATTTGTTTCGATAGATTCTCATTGATCACAAATTCTTTCATTCGTCGTGCAAAATTCTCTTCAAGCGGTTCCTTACATAAATATCCCGTTTTTCCATCGAGAATTGTTTCCAACGGACCACCAGTTGCCGTGGCAATGACAGGCCGACCTGCTTGCATGCCTTCTAACGGCACAATGCCGAAATGTTCGAAACTTGGCGTGTAGAGAACGCAATGGCATTTCGATAGATATTCACGTTTTTGTTCATCGGAAAACGAACGAACGAATGTGATTAAATTCGAATTCAGATTATGTTTAGTTGCCAGTTGATTTAATTCGTCGAAATACTCGACATTTTCGTTTAAACGAGGATCATAACCGCCGATCATAAACAAATGAATGGATTTCGATGATGAATTCTGCAGTGATTGATGAAGACGAGCGAACGCTTCGATGGCTAATGATAAATTCTTCTTTCGTTCGAAACGATTTATCGAAAGGAAATTAATTGATTTTTCATCGGCATTCGATGCCGATGGCAGTTGATCTGGAATTGTTGGATAGAGAATTTGCACGGGAATTTTCGATGAAATATGTTTTTCAAAAACAGACTTTGTAAACGCACTATTCACTAAAATACGATCAGCTAAACAAGTTGTCCAATTCTGAATAAAACAAAAAACAAACAAAAGTCTTTTCGATAATCATTTCAATTCGAATTCTATACTTCAAATGTATCAATAGGCCATCGATAGATTTTCTTCAATAAAGATTCTCGTTTTGTTAACAAATGATCCGGATAATGACAATAGAATAACACTGGCTTAGGACTTAATTTTAATATTGGTATACAAGCACTTATTTGATCGCAAATAAATAGATCATAGGAATTTGTTGTCGATCGAAAAACAAGAACATAAATAGCGAGAAGAATAAATCTTATATAAGCACACAGAGCATTGAATCTGCCGAAGAGATTTCGTGGAAACCATGAACATGCAACAAAAACATCTAATTGACCGTTTCGTGTTTCATCGAAACAACGTTTTTTATCATGAAAATTCGTGTACATATCGACTTCATGTCCCGATGCTTTCAATGCTAATGCAATGTCAACTATCAATCGTTCGGCACCGCCAAGACCTAAATCCGGATGAAGAATTGCGATACGTGTCATTGATTTACTGATTTTCAATCAATCTAAAATTCTCTTCGATAAACAACGATGATAATCAAATGAAAGTTAAATATTTATTTGAATAATACTGCGAATGACCAACAAATAGGGAAATAAAGGCCGTTGCAAGTGAGAGAGAGAGAGAGAGAAAAAGGAAAGAGAGAAGCATGAATTGAAATATACAAATAAATAAAATCACGTTCATGGTTAAACAAACAACAGCAGAAACAAAAAAAAAGATTTCTGGTAGAAAAATACAACAAATAGATATACAATTAAAGGAAATGAATGAGTTTTCAAATGAAAAAAAAAAACAAGACGGATTTATCTAGTGTAGTCAAGAGAGAAAGGGAATAATGTTGAATGAAACGACAAAAAATAGATCTGTACGAGGTAAATGCATTGATTAAGTATTGAAATCAGATCAACAAAAAAGACCATCACCATCTGTCAACTAAAACAATCCGAAAACAAGAAATTAATCATTCGATTGAGTGAGTTTAGTTGAAAATAAATACCCAAACAAGATTAGATTTTCAAGAAGCGTTACCATTGACATTGACCTTTAAAACACACAAAACAACAAAATGACATCAAGCATCAAGATGATAGCAACGAAATATATTTAGTTGAGTTATTCTCAAGTCAACGATGAAAACGAGCGTGTTCCATTACTTACAGTGGAAATTGGTAATGATTTTTCTCGCTGTTCGTATTCTTGTTTCGATGCTAAATGTTCCTGAATAATTTTCGTTCGAATTTCGGTCTAAATAGATTTTTTTTTCAATTTGAAGAAGAGAGAAAAACAAAACAAGAATCGAATTTACAAGTTCTTTTAATTGATTATAGATTTGTTGTTTTTCGGTATTTAATTTCTCGATCATATCCGTTCGGCCGTGATTACTTCGATCCATTTCGAGATCACCTATTTGAGAATCTTTTTCACTTAGTTCGCCTAATAACTTCTCTTGTCTAAAAGAATAAAGTTTTGTTCGAAGTGTTTTCGTGATTTGTTGTGTTTTTTTACTGAGAAATAAAAGCGTTATCAAGATGTTTGATTTGTTCTTCGAGTCGTTGTTCGTATTGACGTTTTCGTTCGTCTAATTGACTTTGTAATTGAGGAATTATTTGTGATTGATCATGATTTTCATTTCGTAAATGTTCAATTTCATTTTGCAGATTTTTAATCTCAAAAAAAAAAACAATAATAAACGGTTAAATCTGAAAAAAAAGTTACTTGTTTTTCTAAAGTTTCGATTTTTTTCTTCAATTGTGTCATAGCAAATTCTCTTTCCGTTGTAATCTGAAGACTTTCTCGAACAGCTTGTTCGAGTTCGTCGATTCGATGTTGTTTTTTATTCAATAATTCATTATTAAATTCATTCGTTTGATTGGTTTGATCTAAATTGGAATTCTTCTGTTGTTCGAGATTATCTTGAAGATAATGAATTTCCTTTCTCATTTCGTCTCGTTCGAATTCTAATGAAGATATTCGTTCTTGTAACGAACGATTTTCGATTTCGAATTTATTCGGTTCACTAGAATCCGTTGGAACTTTTTTCAAACTCGATATTTGTTGTTCAAGCGACTGAATCTGCGTCTCACGTCGTTGTATAAATGATTTACTATTATTTAATTGCTCTTTTAGCTCGATAATATGATTCTAGAAAAGAAAAAAAAACGACAGTGAAATGAAGAATAAAGATTGAAGTGTGCGTCTATGTACTTGTCCTTCGTAGTAATCTTTTTCTTTCTGTTCAAGTTTGAATCTTGTTTCTTGAAGCGTTTTCTTAAGTTGTTCGATATCTTCTTGATGTTCGACATCGGACGTATGTTTTTGTTCTCGTAGTTTCTCAATGAGTCGTTCTTTTTCGGCGATTGTTGTTTCGAGATTGGAAACAAGTGTATTCGTTGTAATTGATGATTGAGGTTGAACGGTAACTGAACTTGCTGTGGTCGTTACAGCTGAGAGTTTGGCTCGTGTAAGAGCGATTTGATTCGATTTATCACGAATTTGTTCTTCGAGATTTTCGATTTTTCGATTGAGAACATTGATTTTTCTATCACGAATGTCTAATTGTTGTTTGTTTTCTTGTAAATCGTATTCGCGTTGTTGTCGATCGAGACGTGTCGATTGAATTTTCGAGTTTTTCTTCTCGATAATCGAATCTTTTTCTTTCAATCGCGTTCGAAGATCGTTAATCTACAAGAAAAACACAACAGTCATACGATAAAATTTCCTCAGGGACTCGACAAAAAACAGTAATCCATACTTCCGATTGGATCATATTAACTTGTTGATCTTTGATAAGAATCGATTCTTTGAGAATAGTAATATAATGTTGAAGATCTTTTTCTTTACTCTCATAAGTATCAACTTTTGCTCTGAGTGTCACACATTCATTGTCCTTTAAATGAAGATCGTTTAAACGATGTTCGTATTTGTCTTTTAAATCTTGATATTGTTTTTGTAATTCAATATTGGACGGGTTCGATTCTGGAATTGTAACGACAGGAGGCACGGATGAATGATGTTGGTAACGAGATTTATCTAATTCATCTCGTAAGTGTTTGATTTGTTGTTCAAGTGATTGAATATGTGTATCCTATTCGAGCAAGAAAAAAACAAGAAAATTTTTTGGAAAAGGAGATAAAACATGAAAATCGAACTTGTTTCGAACGTTTTTGATGGTCGTTGATTAATAATTGATATCGACAGGATTCATCTTTTCTCAGATTTCGTTCTTTTTTGAGTTCAGGACTCCAAAATGTTTTGATACTTTTCATAGTTGCATTTAATTGTTCTTTGGTTAATTTAAGATCATGTTCTAATTGTTGAACATAATTCGAATTCCGATCGTATTGATAATAATTTAACGGATTGTAATCGGACGGTTCATCGGCGTAGAACGATGAGTTTGTTGTTGATGAACGATTGAGATATTCGTGTGTTGGTTGCTGATAAAGAACATCAGCACTTCCATGACGTTGATGATTGTGACGATTTAATGTACGGCGTGGTTGATGAACATGTTCGCCTGCCGATTGAGAAATCGTTCGTTTCGATGGAAATGAATCAATTGGCGGAGTTGCTCGAGTTTTTACTGTTGCTGTTAAAACTACTGGTGTTTCTACTGCAGGTGGTGGTGGTGGTGGTGGTGCAGGTCCTTTTTTAGGAGTAGTTGGTAGATAAGTGATTTCAGTTTCGATATCATCCTCAAGTTCAGTTTTTAATAATTCATGAGTAATTGGTGTAGTCTATTGATTGAAAAAAAAGTATATTTATTTTGTAAAAAGAAAATTAAAACTTGAAACCTGTTGAGAATGACTCAGCGGCGATGAGGACGAAGCTGATGAGGAGGATGAAGATGAATTCGTTCGAAATGATTTGCATTGAATAAATGTTGTTGTTGATTCGATCGTATTTGGCATTGATTCTTCTTGTTGAGAAACAATCGATGTTGCATTCGCACTATCCAATAAAAGCAAAGGCGTTGAACTAAGATCGCCTTAAACCAAAGAAAAAAATCGTTTTTTTTTTCGTCTAATAAATCAATTTTCTCTCCTACCAAGACTATTGGACGTACAGACAGGTAGCAGAGAATTGTTTTTATTATTATTAGTCGTGTTATTTTCGATTTGAATGACACTTGAGATCGAACTATTCGAAATCGATGGAATAACGATTGAATTTTTTCTAACCAATGAGTTTTCTGTTGTTGTTGTTGTTGTTGTCGTTGATTGAACGACATCGACATTTGAATTGTCAATTGGATTCGAATATTGATCATTTCGAATGAGAGTTATTTGATCATCGTTTAAGAGAATCTCCGTCATGACATCATTCAATAAAACATGACTAAATTCAAACTAATCAAACTTGATGGAATTATCAATTCTTTCCGTTCGAAACGATCGAAGAAAAGAAGAAGAAGAAAAAAACGCGATTATTATTCTTATTTTCTTTTCTTCCTCTTTGCATGTTCTGTTTGTTTCTTATCTGATCAAGTCAACGGTTTCGATTTTCCGCCAATAAGAATTCTTTTCGCTCCAAATGCATTGCCGTTTTACATCGAAGAAATCGTGTCGATCAATCCCCGACAAATGAAGGCATCGCCATCGACAGATTCATCATTAATGGACGAAACATACTTACGTCGATTGTTTTAAATAAAGATCGCGTGCTTTTTCTTTTCTCTTGATCATTAACGAATCCTATTAACTGTAGCTTTTTTTTCTTCTTTGGCTTGATTTTTTTAAATAACTAATGGATAAATATGAAAAAATCAAAAAAATCGGCGAAGGTTCCTATGGTCAAGTTTTCAAATGTCGAAACAAGGAAACGAATGAAACTGTGGCGATTAAGAAATTCATCGAATCCGATGACGATCCAGCGATCAAACGAATTGCTATGAGAGAAATTCGAATGTTAAAAGTAAATTTCCGAAATCTGAAAAAAACAAACCAACGAACGATTTTGCGTTTCTTCTTCAGCATTTAAAACACGAAAATTTGGTTAATCTCATTGAAGTTTTCAAGACCAAACGAAAACATAAATTACATTTAGTTTTCGAGTATTGTGATCGAACAGTTCTCGACGAACTTGAATCACATCGAAATGGGTACGAAGAGGATTGAGGCGATGCGTTTGATGACTTAGTTTTCGTTTTTTCAGTGTTCCGGAAATGTTGATCAGAAAAATCACGTATCAAGTTTTGAATGCGGTCGATTTCTGTCATCGACACAACGTAAGATCACTGATTTTGAATAGAAATTCAACATTTTTGCTTTCTCTCTAGTGTATTCATCGTGGTAAGAGATTGATTTGAGTGAAAACTAGTTTCTGTTTATGATTTTTTCATTTTTCTGATGTCAAACCGGAGAATATTTTGATTACAAAACAAAATATTGTTAAATTATGTGATTTTGGCTTTGCACGATTGATGAGTAAGTCTTGAGAGTGTTTGTACGACGAACGAATTGATTTCAATGAGAAAATTTAGGTCATCAAGTCGAAATGACCGATTATGTTGGTATGTTTTTGTTTGTGTTGACGAAGAAAAACAAACATTGAGGATTTATATTTAGCAACGAGATGGTATCGAGCACCGGAGTTATTAGTGGGCGATCGACAGTACGGAACTGCAGTTGATGTTTGGGCGATTGGTTGTGTCTTTTGCGAACTGTATTCGGGCGTACCGTAGGTGTTTCGATTGCTGTTTTTAGGGCAAAGAAAAGAGGGAAATTAAATTTTTAGTATTTGGCCCGGCAAATCAGATGTCGATCAACTATATTTAATTCGAAAAACACTTGGTAACACGCTGTTTTTTTTTCGAGGAGAAGAAAAATGTCAAGAGCTTTTTATTTAATTAGGTAATTTAATTGATAAACATATTATAATTTTAAAACAAAATCCACATTATAAAAATATTCATATACCTGAACCTGATACAATCGAACCGTTGGAACAGAAATTTCCATATGTTTCCGAGCAAAGTCTAGATTTTATGAAGGTTGATTTCTTCTTGAATCGAACGAGCAAACGACATTATTTATTCTTTTCGTTTTCAATAGAGTTGTTTAGTAATGGATCCTGAGAAACGTTTTACCTGTGGGCAACTATTGCAGCATCCGTACTTCGATGGATTTACAAATGAATTCGATCGTGAACGAAAAGAACAACAAAAACAATTCCATCGCGAACAACAAAAATTATTACAACAATCGAAATATCAAAATAATATGTATGCCACAGGTGGTGGACCGACAAAACAAAATCCAGGCGTAAGTCTATTTCTTTGTTCGATGAGAATTTATTTCAATGAGAAAAAGGAAATGATTTCGATTCGATTGGAAATGACTGACTAATCAATATTTCTTTGCAGCATTTTCCGTCTTTCTCACGGAATCAAGATCTCGAAGGCAACAACACGCCAGCGTCCGACGAACGAGCTGGACGAACTTTTCATTTGCCAAATCTCTGTACGCAAGACACGACATACGTTTTTTTTCCCAACATAACAAATCAATAAACATAAAACAAAATACGCGAATATCGTTGCAAATGCTTTCATTCACATCTCATCGATTCCGCTTTTTCTCTCTTTTTCTCCTCACCTGTTCATCGCACTTTCGACACCTATGTTTTGAAAAATCGAGATTTTCATTCGAACATCGATTGATTGATTGTTTGTTTGTTGTCTATTTAGAAAAATCTTCCAAGTTTGATGGGTATAACAGGCACACAATTACCGAATATGCATCCAACAATGACAACAGGTAACAATCCGCAAGATTATTTAAGACCTAGCCGATTGGAACTCTATCTCGATCCAGATCAACGTCTTCAAGTACCTAAAACTCGTTTTGTTAATCCTCAACATCCGAATCTTTCGACAAACAATGATCTTGATTCGTCCATAAAACCATCGCCACCAAACAAACGTTTAGCTTATGGAGAAAATTTCACTCATTTTCCAAATATTTAAAATCCACGAATTTGCCTTTTTTTTCTTCTTCTTCTCATTTGCAAAACCGAAAAAAAAACTCTTCTTTGATGTTGTTGTTCTTGTTTGTTTATCTCATACTTTGTGATGATAATTCTACCCGTCAACAAAATAAATTCATTTTGTTTCATTGTCTCATAACAATTTTTTTTCTTGTATAGTTCTTTTTTTTCTTCGTGCTTTATTTCTTATAATTACGTTTAATCGCGTTTGCATATTTTATTTTCAAACAAGAAAACAAAATAACACATTGAACCATTTAATACAAAAATGTCTTTTGATTGTCAATCTAGAACTGGAACCGGTGTGCCATTCACACCATCACTAATAGTATTTCCAAGACTAAACTGCTTACATAGTAATTTATGTTTTATTTTCGTTTTGGGTTGATATCGGTTGGGTTTTTTCAAAGCATTGATAGCCTCTTAAAAAGAATTTGAAAATTAGTTTTTTTTACACAAAATATCTATTCATTTTCCAGTTCGATCAGCTGACTAAATTCTAAAAATCATCGGATAGTTTCATGCGAGACAGAGGTCACTCTTGTACATCGACAGTCGGTATTTTTGTGATTCCTTTATGCTTATACCAATTGCGTTGTTTGTTGATGCTATCTCTTCTCGTTTCGTTTTTTTTTACCGAGTAGCTAACTAAAAAGTAAAAGAAAACGCATAGATATGTGACTTTGCTTATCAATCACAAGAGTTTTTCAATAAAACTTGAAATCTAATTTTTCAGATCTTCTTCTTCTTCTGTCTGTCGAAGATGTCTGTGACAAATCTCGAACAAGTCAATTTAGGTCGAGTACCTGTAAGATTTGATTTGATAGTAGAAAAACACATTTCATTTTATCTTGTCGCTTTCAAGGCTTATTGTGCTCGAGTGAATGTCAATGGAATTCAACGAACAAAAGAAGATTACGTTAAACAACAAATATCGACAGTATTTTCTTCGAATACTTTCGAAGCGTTATTAATCAACATCGAACAATTACGTGCGAAACTTTTACAATTAGGATGTTTTCGTGAAGTAACGGTTGTTATTGATAAATCTCAAGGTTTGAGAAATCCAATTCAATTGATTGTTTAATAAGTTTTTTTTTGTTTTTTTTCAATTAAATTAGATTCTAAAGTTGAGAATAGTTATGATATAACTTATGTAACTCATGAACATCGACCGATTTCTGGAGGAATTAATACCGCAGTTGGACAAAATGAAGGTTCACTTGTAAGAAATCACAATTGAGAAAGACATTTGATTTGTTTATTATTGTTTCTTAGTGCACTAATTTCTCTCTACCGAATCTATTTGGTCGTGGAGAAAAATTAGGTGTTGATTATTCTTATAGTAATCGTGGAAATACTGAAGGAAGAATTTATTATACAATGCCGACAAAACTCGATCCAAATAGACAGTAATTCGAAATTAAACTGTTCGATTTCATATAAAGAAAACAATTTTTTAAAAAACTAGATTATCTTTTTCATTATTTCGAAATTCTTTTGATAATATCTGGAGTTCATTTAAACAAGATGATCATGGATTAAATGTTTCTTACAATGTAAAAAAAAAACGATTTCTTTTTTCTGATTGAATATGTTGTGAATAGATTCCGCTTGGCATCGTTCCGAATGCAGTTCATACATTTACATGGGAAGGTGTTTGGCGTTCAGTTCTTGCAGCAAGTCCCGCAACTTCTCTTGACATTCGAAAAGATGCCGGTCATTCATTAAAATCTTCATTAAAAGTTCGTTTTTGTTTCGATTATCTTTTGATTTGAATCTTTGTTTATGATTTAGTATACAGCAACGATTGATAATCGTGATCATCCTGTAATTCCTCAACGTGGATCTTATTCTCAAAGTTCTCTCGAATTAGCTGGTCTTGGTGGTGATAGTCAATTTGTAAAATGGTCAACTCAACATCAAGTCAATTATCCGTTACCGATGAAATCGATTGTTCAATGGTGTTTTTCGGCTGGAGCTATTTGGCCGCTTTTACAAGGAAGAAATCAAACAATTAAAGTCAATGATCGATTTTTTCTTGGTGGACCGTTGAATGTTCGTGGTTTTGATTACCATGGAGCAGGACCACATAGTGACGGTTTGTTGACTTTCTTCGATTTCGAATTCGAATGCAAATGTTGATGATTTAGGTGCAGCATTAGGCGGTGATTGCTATTGGGCAACAGGTCTTCATCTTTATACTCCACTTCCATTTCTCTATCATCGAGAAAGTCTAATGAATCATGTTCGAGTTCATTATTTCGCAAATGCAGGAAATGTATTCAATATTCAACCTATAAGTAAACTTGGAGATTCTTTGATTCTTGATTTATCGTCTTTCGTTTAGATTCAGCTCAAACATTGATTTCACAATTCACGAATGCCACTCGTCTATCATGTGGCTTTGGTGTTGTGTTAAATCTAATGAATGTCGCTCGATTAGAATTAAATTATACATTACCATTATGGAAACAAACTCAAGATCGGTTTGTTAAGTTGTTTAAAATAAAAATTCTATTGATTTGTTTTCTTTTAGAACTATCAAAGGTTTTCAATTCGGTGTTGGATTTACATTTATTTAAGATTCATAGAATAACAGAACAGACTAGTTTCTCCATTTTAAATTTGTTTGTGTGTCACTTTTTTTTGTTCGAAACCGATATGTAGAAAGATTTTCTAGGAAAAAGAAACAAAAAGCCACAAATTTTTGACTTTAAATCTCACTTCTAAAAAGCTAATTGATATTTTTTTTCTATCGGCTATTTTTTAGTTGTCAAAGCAGACCAATTTTTGAATAAACATAGATAAGAGAATGGTGATTCGATATTCAAGTTTCAATGAATTTCATTTTCAGTCTTGGCTAGATTTGTAGATAAAAGACAATAAAAAAAAGAAGGAAATATGGATGATCAATCACCTTGGATGATTATGCAAGAGAGGGCTTCAGTTTACGGTAGATCTCCTGCATCTGTTTGGACTGATCGTCGACAACATTTACTTGTTTTTGAATATCAAGCAACTAAGAATGGAACACTATCATCATCATCTACTTTGACATTAAATATTTCAGACATATCGAGTATAAGTAGTAAATGTTCAGGACCAACAGTTGATACATTCAATATTAGTAAGTGTAATGTTTAAAAAATGAGATTGGTTTTTATTTGTGAATCAGTTAATCTTGAGCGTATTCATTATATTCAACGAGGTGGAAATCTGACAACACGTCGTTCAGCTCGAAATTATTCCCAAACAAATAAATCTGAGCTTCCTGAACGAAACAATGATCGAATCATAGAAATCTTCTATTCAACTGAGGAGCCTCGATCGGAATATCTTTATAGAAGTATCAGTTTTCAATTGAACAAGACCGGTTGGACAATTGAGTGGAGATTTATTCGTTGAATTCGAATCAATTCTTTTCCTAGGTAATGAGCTTGAAAAATGGATGAATGCACTCTATGTAGTTATTGACGAAGCAAAAACTATAAACGAAACCGGAAGACGCAATAGGTTTGAATTGAGTTCGTTGTTTGCTGTCGATTGAATTTCGTTTTTACAGATGGTTATTACGTGAATATGAAAAACTTCGAAATTCATCGAAAGGTCTCACAGTTGACTCGATTAACGGTTGGCTCAATTCTCATCTTGGCATTGTCGGAGAAAGAAAACAAATTCAAGACATCATTACTGATAAACAGCAATCATATGAGACCAGTGAGATAACAGATTCAATTTTCAAGAAAATCTATTCTAAGTTCTATAATAATCAGCAAACGGTTTGTTGAATTGACTTTTTGTTTTCGATGGAAAATAACGAAATCGAATTTTAGACTTTGATGCAAACTCTTATGTCGGATTTAATTGAGCGCGAGTAAAACAAAAAGCGAATTCGTTGATTTACTTTGTAATTGTTTTTCTTTTCAGAACTATCAATCTTCGTAATTTGATATTACGCATAGGAAATAACCGAGAAGATCTAATCGATGAAGAGTCGAGAAATATTAGAAATTTCTTAAAAATTGATCAAAATGGAAATGAGATTCCTCTTCTAGCTGTAAAATTAAAATCAATTGTTTGAAATGAATTCTGTTTTTTAATCAATTAGTGTGCGAATTATCTTTGGTCAGATGGAAATTCAGTATTCAATCCATTTGTTCGTACGACAGTGACCGATGATATGAATCAACCATTGAATCATTACTGGATTTCTTCAAGTCATAATACGTAATTATTCAAACTATAAAAACAAACGAAAAATCTACTTTCATTTCGAATAGTTATTTAGCTAAAACCCAAATATTTAATCCAGCATCACATCATTGTTATATTCAAGCTTTATTACAAGGTTGTCGATGCATTGAAAGTAAAGTTAATTGAAAAAAATTGTGTTTATCCATGATTTTCATTGGAATAAATTCAGTTGATGTTGTCGATGGTCGATTTGGACCGGAACCTGAAGTCACTCATCGCAATACTCGAGTCAAACCGATTCCATTACGAGAAGTTCTTGAATCCATTCATGATTATGCTTTCGTTACAAGCGAGTAAAGAATTTCGCCAATTGAAAACCAAGCAGATCATTCGAGAAAGGAAATATTTTCAGATATCCATTGATTATTTCAATCGAAAATCATTGTTCATCGGAACAACGATCGATTATGGCCAAAATGTTCATCGAAATCTTCGGTGGTAAGATGACGTTCGATTTTGATTTTTCATTTCGTTTTCTCCAATGAAATCAATACAAAAAAACATGAATTGTCGAGTAGACTATCTTCTTCGATCGCCTTTGGATCCGAATGAAAAACATTTGCCTTCCCCTTTTCAATTGAAAAGAAAAATTCTTCTCAAGGTATTCTAGCTGCTCATTAGTTTTCTAATTGCTTTGATAAAAGAAAAAACAAAGTTATTTCTTAACTCATTGATCGAAAAATAGGATTCCAAAGTAAACAATCCGTCTGTCGTGGGCACACAAATCAATCCCGAGCCCGAAGATGTTCCAGGTGTTCCGTCTCCGGGCATCGACGGACGTCTTCAATTCTACGATTGCAACAAACAAGTAATTTGAACAAAAAAAAAAGCCGAATAGAAATCGATTCTGTTTAGAAATGGTTTTGGTATAAATATTCATTGATGGTTGATGATTTATTTCTTGAAAAAGATGGTGAAGTTCAAACAGAAAAATTCCCCGACGATGATTTTACTGATGAAGAGGATAATATCGATCAAAATCAAGAAGTAAACGAGGTTCAATTCAATGACGAATTGATATTTTCTTGAGAACGAATATTTTTTTGTTAGATAGTTCAAAATCTTAAACTAACACAAGTTTGGTTTCATGGAAATATTTCTCATCAAGTCGCGCGTTCATTAATACTGTCAAATGCAGCTCACGAAATCGGAACATTTCTCGTTCGAGAAAGTTCAAACAAACTCTGCTATTGCATCACATTTCTGTAATATTCATTCGAAAGATTCAGTGTCGTAGAAAATTGTTTTGTTCTAGTGCAATGAATTCCGAAGTAAAAAGTATTGAAGTTCATGAAAGTGAAGACAGTGCAGGCAAACGTTTCTATTCGATATCACAAATACAATTCGAATCAATACCCGATCTTATTTGTCACTATCGAACATACGATTTTGCTGAAATATTCAATGAAACCAAACGAACTTTATATCGACTAGGTCGACCGTTACCTCGGCCAACGTATAAACAAGAATTAGAAAGGCAACCTTGGTATCAACCGAAATTATCACGAAAACAAGCGATTGAGCTTCTTCAAAATGTATGAGAATTATTTTGATTTGGAATTATTTTTAGTAACTGGTGTAAATGAGAATTTAGATTGGAGAAGAAATGACATTTCTCATTCGTGAATCGTTCAAACCACCTAATCACGACTATTCATTGAGTGTTTTTGTCTATGATACAATTCGTCATTTGCCAATCTATCGTGATGGAGAAGATTTAATGTTAATGTCGAAATCGTTTACTGGTTTAGTCGAACTTGTTGAATATTTTTCTCAAAATCCAATTTTCGATAGCTTAACTCTGCAGAAAGCAGCTAAATCCTATGACGAGTTTCTCAATGCTGGACGTCGAACGGAACAAGAAGAAAAGAACAAAGATAGAATGTTTCAACAATCTTTAGACAATATTCTTACATTCAAAGTTTCAACACTTACAATAAGTTCGATATTAGACTATTTACTCAATGAAGTTTTACACAGTTTTTTCTCTGATTCATCTAGCTAAAATTGATAAAGATCAAAATGATAAAACATTTCAAGCGAAACTAGTCGTTCAAGAGGAACAGGAACAATCCAAAGACAAGCATTTACTCTTAAAATTTGAGGATTTGAAAGATTTAGAAGCGTTTCTACTACTATTTAAACAACGAATAACACCAAATCGTCCACAACAAGATACTTTGCCTTCGATAACTTATCCCGAAAAGTCTCAAATTAAATCAAATGTTCCGCTTCAATCATCAGCAGGCATTCAAGAATTCAGTCAATTGATCGTTTATTGTCAAGGAATGAAATTAAAAGACTTGTGTGTCAATAAAGCATCGGATCTGTTAGCAAAGACAATTTCATTCAAGGAAATGATTTCATTGAATTCAGTGAAAGCAGCAGCATTTTGTACGGACATGGAATCGATGATTGCGTAAAAAAGATTTCTATTTTCAAAATCCACGTCTTCATATTCTATCTTCTCCATAGATTCAATCAAGGTCATTTCACGAGAGTTTATCCGGATTTTTCCAAGAAATCTTGGAGTTCATATAATTTCGAACCGCATCCATTTTGGTTAGCTGGATGTCAAATGGTTGCATTAAACTTTCAAATGCCTGGTTCGTCTCTTATCTTTCATTTTCCAAGTCTATGAATCGACTTTGTCTAGATCGTCCGATGCATATCAATGCCGGTCGATTTGCTGCTAATGGCGGGTAAACTTCGTCTTTCTTTTTATCATCATGATTTGCCAAGTGATGATTTTCAGTTGTGGTTTTATTCTAATGCCAAATTCAATTCGTTCGTCTCGAACTAAAACCTCTCCTCTCTCGCTCAAACTTCGTATTGTTGCCGTTCGACATGTGCGCACAATTCAAGCGAAAAGTATCGTTAAAATTCATGTCAAAGTAACGATTATTAAGAAACAAAAGTCAGGAGAAACTCTAACATTAACAAGTAAATCGTTTGATTGATTCGAAAAACTACAAACGAATGACTTTCGTTCGTTTTCTTTTCCTTCGAATTGTAAAGCAATTATCAATGGACCATGTGGCATTTGGGAATCAAAACACTCATCAAAGCATCACGATCAATTGCATTCATATTTAACTATCAAATCCGACGACAGTGAAGTCGATTTGATCTATTTCGAAGTGTGGACAGACAATCAGGAATTTTGTGGACAAGCTGTTGTACCTCTATCGTGCTTGAAAACAGGTTTTCCTTCTTCCTCTTCTTTTGTATTTATCCAAGATTTTGCATGTTTAGGCCTTCGATCTGTTCAATTGTATGATAGATTCAATGAACGTTTAGATATGAGTGCTCTTTTAATTGATATACATCCTGATTCTGGTAATTTTCGACTATCCATGAATTTCTATGAAATATTTTCATTTATGTTAGCGACAATTAATTCAAGGACTCAAGTACAAAGTTCGAATTAACCTAATACAATTCACCTTTTTTTTTACGACGAACAACAGCGAGAAAAGATTATGATCATCGTCCAAAATGTTATTACTTTCAATTTTTTGCGTTTTTTTTTTCATACACATTCACTCTTTCTCTCTCTCTCTCTCTCTCTCATTCACTCGCTCTCCGTCATTCACATTTTTTCGTTTTACTTTATGCTGTCTTCAGGAAAATAGAAAATGTAATTTGATTTTATGCAAGTCAAAGAAGCACAGCACGCACACCTGTATGATGGGAACAAAATAGTCCGAGAAAAGGAGACGGTGAAAACGAGCGAAAGAGAGAGAGAGAGAGTAAAATGCGATTTGATATTTCTTAACGTTATTTTCTTGTCTTTGACGATTTTTCTTTTTAATTATATCACATTGACGTTAATCTTCGTTTTTTTTCTTTCTTTCTTCTTGTTTCATCAATATTGGACACCTTGTTTTGCATTTTCTCTCCCTCTCTTTCGTTGTTCTGTTTGGTATGTTGAAAGAAGTATTGTATCTTCTGTTCTTCGTTGTTTCTGTTTCTCTTCTGGTGAGATCTGTCATTTCGATGTTTCAAGGACAATGAAATAAGAACGAGTGTCAACATACTTCATTTCATCGTCTATTTCTTTTGACGTATTCTTCACAACTGATGATGTCTGTTGAAAGGTGTCACATCAGCGAGTGTACTATTTCGTTATTCTCTCAGAACAAAAAAACCGAAGAAAGAGAGCAAAAAACAAAATGGACAAAGAACAATGCAAAAGAAAAGTTCATTTTCTCTTGTCATTATTTCATTCCATTAGCGATCCTTCATCATCATCATCATCAAAACCATTAACATCAACACCTTGCTTTTTTCTAGTGATTTTTTTTATGACTGTATGCTAGTTGATTTTGTATAAAACGCGTGCTGTTAGATGATTGGCAAGATAGGGAAAAAACGCGTGAGAGAAACGAAGGTTTGCACAGCCCCGGACGTCCGTGTTCGTCTGCACGAGTATGCTTCTCGAATTGCATTGGATACCTCTTTGTCTTTCCTTGGTTGCTGCCGTGCGTAATTGAGTACCTCGTGTACCAGTCGTCTACATGTCTGTATATCAGAAGACCAAGGACAGGAAAAAAGAAAGAAACAGAACGAGCAAAGAAAAGAAAGAACAAACAAAGATACGAACGAACGAACGAAATATTTTGAATATTAATACACGCCCTCTTACATGGTCTATATGTGATTATGAAGAGCAGACGAGCTTGTGCGATCTTTTTTCCTTTCGCTTCGTATGTATTTAATGGTTTGCCTCTCGTCTTTTCTGTCGTTGTGTATAGGTTTGTCATGTAATACTCGAGTAACTAGAAAAGAAGAAAAAGAAACGAGAAAAAAAGGCAAAATGCTGCAAGATGCGATACATCTATCCAATTCGGAGAGAAGAAAAAAAGCGAAGAACGATTTTTTTCTGCTTTTTTCGATGTAAAAAAAGAGAAAAAAAACGCTGGGCTAAAGGAAGAGGGTGATAGGGAGATGGAAGAAAAAGAGAAACGGCGAGGCGCGTGCACTAATCACGTCCTTGAACGGCTCGTTCGCGCTCTCTCGATGCCACTGTAGGCGTTCGTGGGTTCCGACTGCGCACAAAAACGAGTATGAGAATAAGAATAAAAAAGGAAGATGATGAAGAAACTTTCCCCTTGTGTGTGTGTGTGTATGAGTTCTCTACTTTTCTTACTCTTACTTTGTCTCTCAGCATCTTCTCTCTCTCTCTCTCTCCTCTCAATTGAAGTCAATCATCAGCTGTATATTCTAGAAAACCATTCTCTTTTTTATTCATTGTCGTCGATGCAACCATTAACACCGAATGATGATGCACAACGGCCCATCTGGTGTCTTGTCATCTCGTGATTCACTTACCGATTTAATTGACAGTCGTAGTAACAATCCAATGGTTAAACAGCATTTGTCTGATTCTCAAGAATACCATCACCATCAACAGCAGCAGCAGCAACACTATTATTCTCATCCACATAGTGATTCGTCACGTTCATCATCGATTTGTTCGACTTCACTTTCGCCTAAAACTTCGTCTCCATCGACTGCTGTAGCAGCAATATCATCGACAATATCCGTACCAACAACGACAACGACAACTGCTTTAAACGATATCGATCCAATTCTAGCTCAGCATGTTGAATATGAATTAGGTTTAACAAAAAAGAGTAACACCGGTACTGGTAGTGGGACACGAAAAAATGCATGGGGAAATTTAAGCTATGCGGAATTAATTGCAAAAGCCATTGCCAGTAGTGCTGAACAACGTTTGACATTATCGGAAATCTATGATTGGATGATAAAATACGTTCCTTTTTTTCGTAACAAAGTCGATCGATTGAGTAGTGCTGGTTGGAAGGTAAGACAACGTTTTGCTTCTCTCTCATCCTCAAAGTTTTTACAAAAATATTTCTCCTAGAATTCCATTCGTCATAATTTATCTTTGCATAATCGATTTAAACGTGTACAAAGCGAAGGAACGGGCAAATCATCATGGTGGATGCTGAATCCCGATGATAAAGGTACAACTAGCAATGGAACAACGGCGACGACAACATCATCGTCATCGTCATCCGCATCGTCATCTGTATCGAATGGTGTTAAACAAGTACGACGTCGTTTAGGACCAACGGGCAAATCCTCTGTTCTTTCATCGACAAATTCCGCACCGAAACGACTTCGAACACAACGTTCAACGAAAGCTTCTCGAGCTTTAACGACTGTTGAACAACAACAACAGCAACAATATCATCGAAATTCTCTGAATCAAGATATTCCATCATCGGAAATGTCGATAGCATCAGTCTATGAAGCTCAACCATGGGCATCTCAATTAGAAAACGAGAACGTAGCTAATCATTTATATGATCAAGAACTTTATGTAACATCCGTGAATACTCCCTCATCAAAAACTAATGGTAATTCAACAGGATGTATTCAATCGACGTATCCGTATGACGATATGACGCCTAATTACATTGCTAGTATATCATCAACTAACAGAACTAATAACAATAATACGAATAACACCGGTGATTATTCTTATCATCAAACACATCATTTTCATCCACATCATTCGCATACATTGTATCAACATCATCATCACGGATCAAATTATGAGACAAATTCACCAAGTAGTGGATATTATCATCATCCGCCTCATCATCAATCAGATCCTTGTACATTTCCAATTGATACTTATCATCGAACGAATCCAAATAATTATTCATTACAACAACAACAACAACAACAACAGCCAATGGATCCTAATGATGAACATATCTATTTGAATGTTCATTCAGCATCATCACATTCATCGACGTCATCTCATTCTCCTCCGACATTATCAATGAATAATAATAATAATAATAACTCAAATCTTTTATCTGCTTGTTCATCCGGTTCGACAAACTATCTTCATACACACAAATCTTTATCCACCGGTGGTTATCTTCATCCGACATCGAATGAATCGCTTACATTGTATAGTCACCATCATCATCAACATCTTTCTCGTCATCCACATATGCAACATCCTGATATCGAAGCTATACTTCAATTATCAGCCGACGATGATGACATTAACGATGACGATGACGATTTCTCGACTCTCGTTCATCATCATCATAGTATGACCGATGATCAAGAACAATTCTCATCATTTCTTCCGAATAACAATCATAATCATCAATTACATTCTTACCATGATGCATCACCATCGATTCTACGTACGGTGCTTAAAAGACCGATTGTTGGTAAAGAAATTTCTCTCCATTGAAATTCCAATCATTTGATTCGTTGTCTTCGTTTTCAGATGTGTACAATCAACAGGTGTAAACTGACCGGTTGTGTTTTATTTTCTTTAGTTTTATTTTTGTCGAACAGTATCCTCAAAAACGATCACCGGCGATTCTCTCTTCTAATCTTTGTAGATATTGTGCAATGTATTCTTTGTTGAAACGCATGACATCCGAAAGAATGCATTTCTTATTTTGTTTTTTTCGTCTTCTTTTCAACGAACAACGTGTTGACACCGGTGATATCGAACAAAGAAACGAATTTTTTCATACACAACTCAGATTCGAGTGTGTTCAACGAAAGATCGCTACTACTCGAATTGTTTCTTTTTTCTAAAAAAAACCTAAACTCAAAGGAAATAACTCTCTCTCTCTCCTTCTCTTCGCTTTTTTTTATATATTTTCTCTCTCTCTCTCTCGTGTGTCTGTATGTTTCGTCAACAAAAAGTTTTGTTTCTTTTTCTCCTAGTTTTCACACGCACATAAAAGAACACGAGTTGTTTTTTGAAATCATTATCTTCTCCTGCTCGCGTTTATTTGTTTTCATTGAACAATCTTGTCTTCTTCGATTTTGTTTTCTTTCGTTTTTCTTCTGTAAAGAACGATGTGTATAAAATGAGATTAAGTGTGACAGAACAGGAACGATAAAATGCCAGAAAGATATATAAATATAAAAACAAAAAAATCTTGAAAACGACTATTAATCAACGATTCGAGAGATAATTTGTCCTTGAAATGAGAAGGTTTTGTCTGGAGAAAATATTCTGTACAATGAGAGTCAATTCTTCTCGACAAAACTCAAGTATGCAATTCCTGCGAACGGTTTTTATTGGCTTTTGTTTGTGGCGAGTTAAATCTCGCGCTATATATACATCTTTCAGAGCTGTTATCTTCATTTCCGTCAATACACTTAAGCTCAACAGCTGAAAGAACACGATGAACTTTCTTCTCGCTTTTCTTTTGTTCGTCTTCCTGTGAACTGAGTGAGATGCCTCTTCGGAAAAGATTTTCACGTTGGGATTTTCCGTTTGAGAATAATATCAAGTATCTATTAAGATATGTCGTTTTGTCAAGGCATTCGTACTGATCTACATTTTTTGACAATATGAAGATAGAAGATTTTGTTTTTATTTTTGAAGAATTACAAAAAGAACAATTTAAGATGGAAAATGAAATCGAATCACGTAAAAGTCAGAAACTATGTAATAAATCTATCGATTTTCAGCTAATGAGTCTATTGTGTAGGATTTCGATATAAAACCTCCGTTTCCTAACCAAAAAACTCCTAAAAATGACGATAAATATGCGAATATAAATGCAATTATAATCAAATTATATGAATAACCACGAATTGGTTGTATAAAATGTAAATATGACGTAAAAGTGGCTAAGAGAAAGATTGTACTAAGAAAAAGTAATGTTGGAATAATGAAACGCATGGCCGTTATTTGTTGTTGTTCGATAATTCCTCCAACAAGTAAAATCAATAGAATTAAACAGATAATTAATAAAATAATCGAAAGAATAACTAAAGTCGTTGGTGTTCGTGGACATTGATCACAGAATAAATTTTTATATTCATCAAAATACCATCCTGGCGTTAAAAAGCCGATTAAACAAAATAATGTCGAAAAACTCGTTGTGATAATCGTTAAAAATAAAAGACAAAATTCATTTAATCGTTTCATTTCGTTTTTTTGAACCTTATCTATTTGATTCACTGCTCGTATATGAATACGAATTTGCACGTTTACACTGAATTTTTCTTATCAATTTACCAGCTTTGTTAAAGACAAATAAAAGAGAACAGATATCAATTTGCATATTGAAATTTCGTTGAAACAAATCTTGAATAAAAAGGGGGGACATTTTCCAAGGACAAACTGGTGAAAAACTTGATCAATGGATTAATTATCTAAACAAAATAAAAGAAATATTCAGCTGCTGTACAATTTATTTCCAATTAAGAATAATTGGTTTCTTATTACCCGAGTGTTTGACGTCTCTTTCTTTCTTCCTTCGTCGATACATCAAAACGCTAAAAAATGCTGTAGCTCGCGCAAATAGTTGCGAGTCAACATATTCTTTATTACTTTTTTTATGGCTGTTAACAAGGAGACCGACACTTTTTTACATGAAAATCAAGCTGAAGATATTCGACAGAGTTGTCCGTCGAAATGGTGGAATCAAAAATTTCATAGTCAAGAAGTAATTTGTCGAATAACTGAATCGTGGCCATTTCGTGTATTCATTATTCTATTAGTTATCATTGATACAGCGTTGATTATCGTCGAACTTATGTTAGATTCATTGAAACGGGAATATGAATGCGAACGTGTAGGACATCATAAGAAAATAATACATCGAATTGAATCGATTGTGGGAATTATACATTTCGTTTCGATTGGGATTTTAGTTTTCTTCGTTTTTGAGTTGATTGCTCGAATTTATGCAAATGGAAGAGAATTTTGGAATTTTCGACGAAAGAAAATGGAATATTTGGACGCATTTATTGTTATAACATCGTTGATGGTCGATTTCTATTGTTTACATAACGAACAAAGACTTGCCAAACATCATTTATTAATTTTTTTTTCAATTCGTCTTTGGCGTTTCGTTCGAATTGTTAGCAGTAAGTTCTTTATCGATTGAAAACAAACAATGAGAATCTATTTGTTATGTTTCAGGCGTCGCTGAAGGTGTTCGTGACTCAGAAATAAAACACAAAATGCATTTGAATGCAAAATATTTACTCGTCGTCAATCGACTTATCGAACTTCTCAAACACAAAACAAATTATTTAGAAGCCAACACCGTCAATCCCGATCTTCAGTCGATTCTCGAGGATTTTCGTTCGATTGACCGTCGATGTCAATCGTCACTAGATCAACTAAATGCCAGCCGTAAATTGACATCATCGAATGTTGTCAATCGATTTCTTAACGGAATTAATCAAACCGATCAAAAAGAGTCGGTTGATGTTTGACAGTTTGTTGAGAAATAAAAATTAATTTAGTTTTCGACGGTTTTAAATAAAAAAAAAAGACGGGTTTGATTTCATAACTCAAACCGTTACATAAGCAGAATAGAGAAAAAAAGAAAAACGAGCGTGTTCTGTTGGCATTGTAACGAAGGTCATTATCATGCGATTCTCTTTTCCCACATTGTACATACAGTTTACGAGCAAAGCTTTGCGTTCGATGTCACATTTTCCTTTGTGTATTTCTTTTTTACGACTTGATGGCTAACAAGAACGAAACTGACAGTTTTTTACATACAAAACACGGTGAAAACAGCCGTGAGAAGTGTTTGTCGAAATGGTGGCATCAAAAGTTCGAACATCAAGAACGAATTTGTCGGATCATTGAATCATGGTCGTTTCGAGCGATTGTTATTCTTTTAGTTATTCTTGATACAGCATTGATCATCGTTGAACTTATGTTGGATTCATTTCAAATTCATTATGAATGCGAATATTTATCAGCTCATAAAAAATTAACTCACGAACAAAAGAAATTGCTGCATCGAGTCGAATTCGCGATGGAAATCGCGCATTTTGTTTCGATCGGAATTTTAGTTTTCTTTGTTTTCGAGTTGGCAGTTCGAATTTATGCAAATGGAATAGAATTTTGGAATTTTCGACGAAAGAAAATGGAATATTTCGATGCATTTATTGTTATAACATCGTTAATTATTGATCTCTACCTTCTACGTGTTGAAAAGAAACTTCTCGGTCGACAATTATTAATCCTTTTTTCAATTCGTCTTTGGCGTTTCGTTCGAATTGTTAGCAGTGAGTTCGCTTTCATCGAATAACCTCAAATCTATTTGTATCTTGTTCAGGCGTTGCTGAAGGCGTTCGTCACCGAGAAAAAAAGCACAAAGACCATCTAAATAAGCAATATCTAACGGCTGTGAACCGACTTGTCGAGCTTCTCAAACACAAAACCAATTATTTAGAAAACAGTGAAACAAATCTCGATCTCCAATCGGTTCTCGAACATTTTCGTATCATTGACAGTCAGTGTCAAGGTTCGTTACACGAATTAAACAATAATAATCTATTGACATCATCGGATATTGTCGTTCAATTTATCGATGGAATTCAAGGAATTGAAAATAAAACAAATGAAAGTGTCATCGAAACGATTATGATCAAACCAACGACTGTTCAAGTTTGACAGTCGATCGATTTAGATAGATGTCGCACTCGTGATTCAATTTCCGATGAAATTCTTTTCTTTTTCGTCAATAAAAATCATTTTTTTAATTTTCCTAACGAAAAACAAGTCGATTTAGTTCGTCGGAAAAAATCTAATTGATTTCTCTTGAAAAGCAAAACGGTTGTTTCCTATTGGTAAGCACGGAATACCATTGGAATCATTAGTCTCGAATAAGTCAATATACGCGACACGAGATTTGTTAAACAACAGTAAACAACGGAATTTTCGGATTTTTTCAGATGATCAACGTGAGGATATTTGACATTTGATTAGAAAATCATTATGTAGTTGAAATAAACTCGACAAATCCAAGAAGAAAACCAAAAAAGAAAAGACAAAACTAGTTCGAATGGCTGTAAGTTCGAGAGAGCAATGAATTGAATATTGTCACTTTTTTTATTCGACATAGGATTTCGTTTTCGGAGATTTTTCTGAACAAGAAACAGAAAAACTGTTTGGTCATGAGAAACAATCAAGAAAAGCCAATGAACCCGAGGTAAAATCTCTGCTCTTTCTCATTCGTCGTCATTATTTTTCTCATTCAGTTTCCCTGGGCAAACGAAGAGTCTCTTCCAACAACCATCGAATTCGGCTTTGACGTTCCGTCAGTTCTCTCGCCGCACGGCGTCTCATATCCCAACAATTCGAAACCATATAATGGCAGTTCATCTCGTCAAGAATCAACGAGTTCCGCATTGACCTCGCCGCCCTACTCATCGAAAAGCTCCTCCGTCGAAAACTTCCAAACTCATCGACATCACAGTCGACATCACAGCGAAAGAAAATTGAAAAAGAAACGTCCGCCCAACTACTACAAACAAGAATATCAACAAATGCTCGAACAATCGAAACAAATCAACGGACAAACCGAAGAAATCCCGCCGAACGAACCAACATCATCCGATTCCAAGTACATTTCCTGTGATCAATGGGTCGACTCGACGATTAAACATCAGCAATTGATCGATCACGACGATCAACAATCGACATCATCGTCGAAACAATCGATTGCCGACGACGACGAACTCGAAACAACAACTGATACAGATAACGAGCTTTTCAATAGTTCGTCAACAACAAAACAAACTTATCCGGTTAGTATTCAATCGACGAGCCAATCGAAATCTCAAGTCTCTCAAACATCGAATCAAATTCACGGCGATTTGAATGTTTATTCGACGTCAGTCGCAAGTGGAGCGTCGATTGAAACATTGAAACCATCGCCGTCGTCGCCGAATCAAACCAATTCGACAGTCAAAGACAAACCTTCGTCGTGGGCCGATCTGTTCCGAACAAATCAATCGAATTCAAATCAAAGTCCAACGCAAGTTCAAACAAATAGTCCGACCAAAAAGTCTCAAACGCAATCGAACGGAACCAATCAAAACAAACATTTTCATCCAAAGAACAACTATCATGTCTACAACAGCAACGGAGGCGAATCAAAAACATTAGAAGGTTTCACCGATTTTTTGTGTTCAATTTGAATAAAATATTTAGTTCTTGTAGATTATTTTTCCAAATGTGAAATTCGACCATCAGCTATGGCGATTAAACCTCGAGGCTTATTCAATAACAATCATTATTCATACATAAACGCCGTATGTTCGCCCTCAATTTCTCTTTAAAATCGAATCTCGTTTTTCAGACTCTTCAATCTCTGCTCGCTTGTCCTTCGTTTTTCAATGTTATGAAATATATTCCATTAGCCGAAGATCCATCATCTCACTCAGTTCCTTGTATCAAGGCAATGTAAGAACAATCTGATATCTTGCTCAGCCTCAAGTTTTATCTTTCTTTCGTTCAGTCATCTCTTTGTCAATCAATTCGATAAAATGGATCGAAGTAAATCGAATCCAAGCAATCACAAGGACATCATCTGCGGTCAGCCGTTTCATCCGAGTGAAGTCCTCGAAGAAATCGCTCGAATTCGTCAATTATCAATCGAACAAATCGAAAGTAAAGAAGACGATGCTCATCAATTGTTGATTCAACTCTTCGACGAACTGCACGATGAAATTTGTTCGATTACAAAAGTCGATTCAACGAATGAACAAATTTCTAGTCAAACAACGGAAAATCTCGATCAATTCGACGAAGATTGGCTCCAAGTCGGAAAGAAACATCGAACACAGATTCAACAAACTGTAATATTAAAATCAATCACAAATATTCGATTGAGATTTGTGTTTTGTTTAGAATGATTCTCATCAAAGTTTAATCTCAGAAATCTTCGCTGGCAAATTTCGAATCTCGACCAATCCGAAATCATCGACTTTGCAAACATTTTTCACTCTTTCGCTTGACATTAAAGTAAAACAATTCGCTTTTGTTTTCTTCATTTGAATCGTTTTATTTTTCTTTCAGGATCCAAAAATCACAACACTCGACGAAGCTCTCCTCCGTTTTGCCGATCAATCCGATAATTTCGACCCGAAGACTCGCCAAAGCAAAAGCATTCAAATCGATCATTTACCACCGATCTTAATCATTCATCTCAAATCGTTTCTCTCCGATTCCAATAACGAAACGAAAAAACTCTCGAAATCCCTCAACTACACCGTCAATCTCTCCTTACCAAAAAGTAATTCCTCGCCTCTAAATTCCCAAAATTCGTTCATTTTGCTTTCGTTTCCAGACATTCTCAGTGAACAATGCCGAAAGCATTCGATCGACCGTTACAAACTGTTCGCCGTCGAATATCACACCGGCGACAGCAGCCGAACGGGCCACTATTTCAGCGATGTTTTCCATCCGGGCTTGCAGGGCTGGATTCGTTATAACGACTCGAATGTTCAAGTTGTCACGTCGAGTCAAGTGATCAATTCATCGAACGAAAAGTACACGCCGTATTTACTTTTCTATCGTCGTGGCGATTAGACATTTTGCAATAGATGTTCGATTTTTTTTTCTGTTTTTTTGTTTTCATCCGAGTGTATTCGCTCAAAATTTCGTCGAACCGGTGTAGAATTCGAATGGAGAAGACACGAGAAATATGTAGCACAACCGGTTTTTATTCTTCACATTTATCTTCTAACAAAATACAACGCACGCACATCAACCTTTCTTTCACTTTTTTGTTCATTTACGCTCGTTATCGTTTAGTAGTTTTCATGGCTGTTGTTTTGTTTCATTCATTCATTCTTCTTCAGCACATATTATGATCTGAATCTTTTTTTTCTCGCTGTTGTTGTTGTTGTTGTTGTTGCGTGGAGATAAAAAACGCGAAGATTTTGTTTGTTTTTTTTCGATGATCAGAGATATACGAAAAGAATATTCTTGAACATCAAAATTACATATTTTAGATCATTTCAATGCCATCTTCATTGACAATTGTGCGTCAATATGGAAAAACCAAACACAATCAATTATCCAGTCTTCTGTCTGAACAAATCAAACGAAGTCTAGTACCAAAAGCACGTCAATGTCATCGAAGAACATGTAAATATTTGACTTGACTTGAAATACATCCTCGTTTTTTTTCTTCTTCTTCTTCTCTGTTAGTACCAACGGCATTAATCACAACGTTCATCTTATTTATTCTTAAATCCCCTTTTTATATAAAACGATATTCTCATTGAAAATCCTCGGAGTGTTTGCAGCGTCGTATTTTCAAAATCACGAAGCAAAATTTCTTCTTTACCTGTTTGATAAATATTTTTGTATATAAAAGAGAAAATCTTCAAAATAAATCAACGTTTTCTTTTTTTTTTTGTCTAATTGGTGTTTAATTACAAGTCGAGACGATACGAGATTTTCATTTCCTGAGTGAAACTAAATGAGAAATTCCTCGATAAACAGTCGAACCAGTTTGTCAGCTTATTAAAAACTTTCAGATTTGAAATGCAGACATTTCTTCGGTTATTATTTATTCTAATCCTCTTTCATCGAGAGAAAAAGAAAAAACGTAGAAGAAATTTGTCAGAGTTCTTTTATTCTATTAAATAAAAAAAGAAACAAACGTTAATTTCGAGAATTTAATCGATTGACTGAAGTTGGATCGTTGATGGTCGCAGGAGAAACGATAATTTTTGTCGGTACACGCAGTTGAACCGGATTGTCTAATAATCTTTGAATAATAAACGATAAAAACTTGCTCCACGCACGTTGATAATCAACAGTAAATTCGAATTCAAGCGTTTGAAAACGTTCGGCGAGAACTTCGAGAATACATTGTTTCATTATCTAAGAAAAAAAAGCCGAAATTTTCTATTCGAATCGACTTTGAAAGCGGATTGATTTACAGCTAGAGAATTATGTTCAAAGATAAGAATATTTTGTACCGAACGAAATACTCGAATGTGTGTGAGAAGAAGATCTTCATTGGGAATAACTGATAGAAGTTGATCGAAGAAGACAAGCAATTGGACACTATATTCACGAATTCCAATGTACCAATTTCGATCTGTTCGAAGACATGATTCACCTTGACTAAAATCGTAATTATTTCCATCGACATTCAACCTCGACATCCAATATTGTCGAAACAATGAGTTACGATCGATTGTTCTAGATATTATTTTTGAAAAGAAGTGTTTCTTCTCTCGAAAACACAAAAACAACACGACGAACCTAATGAGAATATCGTCAGCAAATTTGCCAATATCACGAGTTTTTAAAAGATTCCAAGTTTGCTTTAGCGAAGCACTTTCATCACAAGTAAATGTTTGTTGAATTTGTATTCGATTATGTGCAGAAAAACAACAGCCCATAACCAAGTTATTTTCTACTAATCCGTCATGCCAAAACCATCTTTGACAGTTTCTTCTTTCTTTTTTTTTCTCGTCTCCTTTCGCAAAATGAAAGTGTAAGATTTTCTTTCTTTTTTTTTCTCTCTCTCTCTCTGACGCTTTATTCTGAACTAGACAATTACAAACTCATCTTTAGTTTTTTTTTTCTTAAATAGAATTTCCAGAATACAGAAGAAAAAAGAAATTGAATCAAAGAATAAGAAGTCACCAATCCAGTGGATTCATCAAACTTTCATGTTCTTCTTTTGACAGATAGAATTGATTATACCAACGACGCATTTTTAATATCGGACCATCATTTTTAACTAGAAATGGTGCTCGTTTAAAAACCTATCCAACAACACAAAGCACAGCTATTCTATTAAATAGATAGTTTTCATTTTTCATTACTTTATTTTCCCAAACGATGATATCTCGTTGCCATTGAGCAATCCAATTGCCAATAACATACCAACTTAATATTCTCGGAATTTTTCGTTGAACATACGCACGAAATTCGACATCTAAATCGGTGTAATCAACTGGCGTATGAGTGTGAAAGAGATAAATGCGTCCGAATTCACCATCGAAACGGAACAATGTGATTCCACCTGGACCGTAAAATGTAATCGATGCGTCGACTTTTGTTGATGGATAAGTTTTACCGAAGATTTTCAGCATGGCCGTGTCGTAGAAATGAGCAATGTAGGGTTTGTCTTGATTGAATTCTAATGATGCTTGATGATAGACGAAGACTTTAGGTACGTGAAATTCTGTCCAAGGAATTAACATTTGTCCGTGCAGCGGTTGAAAATGTTGAACATCAGCTGCGTTTTCAGCGAATTCTTGTAAATGCATTTGAATATTTGGATAACGATAGACGCCTCGAAATTCAAAATTATCCGTTAGTAAATCATCGATAGAAATTGCGTCGTAATGAGGCTCTTCATTCAATGGATGATACCAAATCATCACCATGCCATGTCGTTCAACGCATGGATATGTTTGCATTTTTGCCTACTCAATGTACAAACAAAATTCTTTTCTCTTGAACTCAACACATCAACTCGGTACTTTGTCAGGGATTTTTCCGTCGAGATAGGGAATTTTCGTACATCGGCCATTCTCGCCACTGAATTCCCATAAATGAAATGGACATTGTATACAATTTGTTCCCGGTATAACTCGTCCGTCGAACGCTAAATTCGCCCCCATGTGAACACAAAATGCGTCCATAACAAAGACTTGTTGTTGTTCATCATCGGATCTGAAGACGACCATTTCTCTGCCAAGTGCAATGGCGTGTTTAATTGAGCCACGCTGAGCAACATCATCCGAATCACAAATACGATACCAACCGCATGGATACTGTCGAGGATAGGTTTGACTTCGATCAACTCCTCGACGGACTTTTCTGTTCGATTGCTTTCTCTCGGCTAATCGACGACGTAGAAATATCAAAACAAAAATCACAGGAATCACTAACCAATACAATGAAAATAGAGACACAAGCAACTTTTCCATTTCAATTCAATCTAAAGTACAATATAGAACGAAAATAAAACGAAACAACTGATTCATCATTTATCCTCTCTTGCCAATGTTCTCTTCGAGGCCTCGTTCGATGGCGTGATCATTTTATCCTTTATCTAAATTGTCTATATTTTTACCTGTATATCTTCTGTGTGCTTGAATGACGTCCGTCTATAGTATACTCCCCTCGTTTTTTTTTCTTTCTTTTTACATTTCGATCGAGCTCAAACACTGCACATAAATGTCTCTCACAATGAAATCGCTTTCTTTTTGCGTCGCCGTTTTAACAGTAGAATATAACCATGAGCAACGTTAAAATAATTTTTTTCTTTTCTGCCTTTCACAAGCCAAATCAATCTATTTCTCTGCCTCGAAAGGAAAAATGTTTAAATAGTCACTAAGCAAGTATGTCATTCTGAGTACATTGATCGGTTCAATGAAGTAAAATCAGAGAGAGAGAGAGAGAGAGAAAGAGAAAAAAATTCTTTTTTTTGTATTTATTATTCATCAAACGAAAACAATAATCAAGATTTCTTTGTGCAATATTCTTCGAGTTTAGAAATGCATTTTCAATTCAAACAGATGAAAAAACGTGCTTCCCCCGTCTTTCGTTTAAATTTGAAAATAGACGAGAGAATATATTCTCGTTCTTTGTTTGTTCTTCTCTTTTTCACATGTTCGTTTGTCTGTTTACATAATCATTCGAATAACAAACATGTCTTCGTTAAGAAACGATTCTCTCGTCGATTCATCATCATCTCAAATACCTGATAATCAAATTCGTCATCCATCGAAACGGTTTCGTCCGTCAGTTCAATGTTCACATCGAGATCTGCAAACGAACGAACAATGTTCATCCGATGGTTTCATGGAATGCGTTCACTGCGAGCAGATCTGCTGCTTAAAACATATAACTCAACATCAAGAAGAATTGAAAGTGTATCGAGATGAACTTGTTCAAGTTTGGGCTTTTATTTCGAATTTCGATTGCATTTTTTGTGTTTTATTTGAAAGGAAGCGAATGAAGCTTATATAACATTGACTGAAATGCAAGTGAACGATAGTCGAGAAGAACTTCAAATCAATTTGAATATCTGGAAAGAACGAATGTTAAACCGAATCGAACAGATTTACGAGAAATTACTCGGTAATCGAATTGATTCGATGAATTTCGAGATCGTTTTTTTTGTTGTTTAGATGATGTCGAAGATTCGTTTGTAAAAGTGACATTAGATTTTGAAGCGAAAAAGAAAACTCTTGCCAATGAATTCGAAGCGAATATTTCAACGAAATTAGACTGTCTTTCTCGAAAAACCGATTTTTATCCTCATGAACTCGATGAATTACGTTTATCATTGAACGATATGTACACTCGAACACGTGATGCTCGAACATCGCTCATTCATATCGATTACGGCAATGGAAATACTTTTCTACTCGAAAATGATAATTCATTTCAAGCGCCAAAAATTCTCGTTCAAACAAAGCCGAATATCGAATTAACATTGAACAGTTACTATCATCGACAATTTCAAATTCATTTTAATAATTTAACTCATCTTCATTTCGACAATTCAGATAAACATGTAAAACCAAATCTTTTGACTTAATAACCACCGACATTTTCTCGATTTGTCTCTTGTTGTTTAGCTACTCATTTGCAATAGCGAAGCAAATCGTTTCGAATTATTCAATCACGAAGAACGTATCGGCGGAGGTTTCTGGTCCAATGATTCGTCAGTCATAACTTCGATTAAATGGTGTTCATATCTCAACACATTTCTCGTTCTTTGTACTCAATCACTTTATGCTTTGAATTGTTCTATCGAACCGTTTAATATCTATCATTATTCCGAAGTAAAATCAACAATTTTCCAAAGAGAAATTTGATCGTTTTGTTTTGTTTCGAAGATCAAACCAATCGATGGTAATCCAATGAAATATTTAAGTATTCAAAATGATTTAATGTTAATTAAACATAGTAACGGAACATTTATCGAATATTATTCATTGAAAAACTTTCAACTTCTTAAACAATGGAAAAAAGAAGAATTCTATCGTGAAAATCATTCGAATATTTCGATACATCGAATCGAATTCGATGCGAATTATAATCTTGCGATGAATGTTGAAATCGATGAAGAAATCGATTATTTAGATTTATTTTCATTTCCTGATCTTCAACATTTACGACGTTTGGAGAATTGTTATTTAATCGTTTATTTTCCATTGAATACTTGTTGGATAATCAAACAAAAAGTCAATACAAATCAAACACATCTATGTTTATTAAATCTAAATGGACAAATCAATCGTTTAAATGTCGATCAAAACGAGGATCTTCTCGGAATGAAATTCTTCGGCGATGATCTCCTGATTATTCTCAAAGACGATTCACAATCAATACAAATTCAATTATATCATAAACTTTAAATTCACATCTTTTTTTTATGTCTTAGGTCTTGTTTGTTTGTTGAATAAGAAAATAAATGATTCAGTTGAAATTGTTTTATTAAAAACGAAAGATATCGGTCTGTTTTTATTCACACTGGCAGAGAGAAAGAAAAAAAAAAGATTAACTTATAAAAATCAATTTAACCGTTTATTTGCGTACAGATATTTATCTATCTTTAGTGCTGTTAACTGTTTCTCTTTTTTGTTCGAGAGAATAAAGAACATCGGGTCGTTTGAAAAAAAAATATTTCGCACTGTTTTTAGAAAAATTTATTTGCAAATACAATGCGTAATGGTAAATTATTCTTTATTGTTTTTTTGGTGTTGTATTTCATTGCCGGTTTATCTCTTCTCATAACCGGTAGTGTCGCTCATCGACATGCTTCATACTGTAAGTCAATGAATAAAACAAAAAAGAAACAAAATGTTCAATTGCCTTTTTTTTGTTCAAGTTTCTCTTATAACGGGTTATTCACTTATGTCCGGTGCGGGTTTTGTTATTGCCTTAGGCGTATTGATTATTATCTTATCGATAATCGGTGAGAGAACATCATCAAAAAAGAAAGAAACTAAATGAATTCATTCGATTTGAAAATAGGTTTCATTGGTGCGTCAAAAAATCGTTTAGACTTTTTGCAATTCTTCGTCGCTTCATTATCTCTAATCATATTACTTCAATTAATTGCTTCGATTGTTACATTTACACTTCGCACAAAAGCCGAAGATCATTTACGTTCAAAATTGATTCGTACTATGTCGTCATTCAACAACAATACTGACGTACGAAATGAATGGAATTATCTTCAACAAACATGGAAATGTTGTGGTGTAAAATATTCAGGTGAATGGGCTCGTCATGGCTCAAGAGATCCACCTGAATCATGCTGTAAGAATTATGCTAATTGTGATACAAAGAATTCTACGGCAGTATTTCCTAAAGGATGCTATGGTTCAGCAATGGATGTCTATGATCATTATTCTCAAGCATTAGGCGGTGTTACGCTTTTTTTCTTTTTCGTTGAAATCGCTGGTTTTATCTTAGCTATTCTTCTTCTTCGAGATTTAAAGACCAATTTGAATAATGTTTAAATTTATATAACGAAAATCGTTTTTTTTTCTGTCAATTCTCAATGAATAAATGATAAGCGAAATGAATCAATATTGATTCAAGATATCAATTGTGAATATCCCGACGTATTAAGACAATAATCCCCCAATTGGATTTAATATGTCACTAAAAAAATACGAAGATCTTTTCAGTCTATTTGTCGACAAAGACCTTGATTATGACATCAATCTCGTTAGAATGATTTCGACAGGTGGTTTCTGTTTAGAAGAAGAAGAAGAAGAAAAAAAGAGAGAAGAAGAATTTTCTTTCTACAGATTGAACAATCGATAATTAATAAAACCAATGGAAGAGTTGTTCCCATCTGGCTTTCTTCGGTTTCGGATAGATCGACATGATTGCATAATAAAATGTAAAACTAACAATAAGTCCAATTAGAAATAAAATCATTAAACGAATGAGAATGAGAAGCGTATTGTTCAGATAAACCGATATGATCGAGTAGTTCGAATGTGAAGAATGTCGATGATGACAAGTCTGTTCGTTGAAACAATCTGTTTTAACAGCAGTGTTACGAACAGGTGATGTTAATAGTGAACAACAATCAGTTGTCTGATAACGATTTTTGTTCATCAAAGTTGTTTTTTTTTCTTCTTTAGATATTATTTGCAAAAAGAAAGTCAAAATTCAATGTCAAATTCTGCGCTAAATTTTTGACTAAAGAGAATCGTAATGTGATACAATAAAAGTCAATTAATAATGACACATGTTTTGTTATTTAATTAGAAATTTAATCATCATCGTTTCTTCTTCTTCTTCTTTTTTGTTTCATTGAACGTGTTGAAAAACTTTTGTTTGATTTTGATAAAGTTCATGAAATTCTATCGTATTAAGTTCATTCTTACGTCATCTTCATTTTATTCTCGATTCAATATGGAAATTTAATGATGAAAACTGAAAGTAAATATTTCATTTAGTTTTTCTTTTGTACAACAAACTTCAATCTCATCAATAATAAATTCTATTTGAAATTCAATGATTTTCTTGTGTCTAAAAAAATCGTTTGACTCAAAACTAATGATGAATAGTCTATCGATGTCAAGAGAGATTTTCTTTTTCATTTTTAATTCGATTAATACCGTCTCGTTTGAATATACGAGACGACAAAACATCGTTTACATTTTGTCCCAACAAGGTCTTGTCAAACAGTGATGAGTTTGAATCTGTCTATTTTTTTTTGATTGATTGCTCTCAGCTGTTCATTGAATTGAATAGTAAAGTGGGTCACTGTATATTTTACAGTCTCGTTCTTTTTCTTCTTCAGTATCCAACGACGGTCGTAAGGTGGATAATTGAGTCAACTCGTATAAGTGTTGAGTAGACAAATGAGATGGTACTACTCTTCAATACACTCACTTTATGTAAACAGACAACTCGTTGTGTTCGTTCTCTTCTTCGCTCACCCATTGTATTCTAGATGAATGAATGAGTGAAAATTGATCTGAAATATTTGAACAGCTAGCTGAATTGCTGCATACGAGATGATGTAAACTAACGAGAACAAGTTGCTGCTGATGGTTATCCTAGGATTTCATTTTCTCTTCTTCTTCTTCTTCTTTTCTTACTCGTTTGCGTACACGTACACAGATGAAAGAACGAGAGAAGAAATAACGTACGTAATATTTCTTTTCTCAAATTGCAGCAGCACCATGTGAAGGTTGATGATGAACAATCAACAAAAAAAAAGAACGTCGTTGAACAATAATACAAAAGAAATCGTGAGAGAACTCGTTTTTTTATGTAAATACATAGGTTATGATGATGAGTGACGACTATATGATCCTCTTTCATCAGTTCACATCACAAGAGTTAGGTGTCTCAAGTAACGTTTTCTCTTTCTGTGCTTATTCACATGTATGTGTGTGCGTGTGCGGGTGTGTGTATATACAAATGTTGAATCCAATCAGCCAATTCTTTTATTCAGTTTTCTTTTTCATCAAGAAAAAAAAAGAGGATATGCTAATGTACTTATTGATCAAATAAGACATCGCTCTAATCTCTTCGTATTCTTATTTTTTTTCACACTTTCGAGACTTACGTATTGATATTCATATATCAATTTAAATATTCAATTCAAATATCTTTCTTTTCATCACTTGAAGGATAAGTCCAAGTGTCTTGGATTTTCTTCGAGAGAATTCAATCAAACATTTTTTCTTTCTTTTGGATTCAAGAACAAAAACCGCAAGTAACAATATTTCTCTCAATTCCAAGTTTATTTTTCGAAAATGTGTTGTTCTTCTGATTTCTCTCTCTCTCTCGCTCTTCATCTTTTTACCGTTTGTGTTGCGTCTTAAAGAAATGCACACATCCCATCATCAATCTCATCAGAACATGCATGCTTGACAAAAGAATGCAAGAGAAAGACTTGAAATTTCATTCTTTCGCTCTCTCTCTGTCTCTCTCTCGCTTCTCTTGTTCGATTCTTCAACTTTCTTTTTCGCTCTCTGCTTCTCTTCTTTTGTACATGGAAGAAAAAACAGAGAGAATTTCGATTCCCCTATCCAAATACGTATACATACACCTGAAATCAGTCTAAGTGTCCGCTATACTTGATCATCGACGTCCATTGATGTAAGAAATAACACGAAGAAAAAAAAAAGTTAAAAAAAAAGGAACGTTAAATCGATCGATGGCTCATCTGACCATCGTAACAAAAAGGTATTGTGCATTTACTTATGTTCCCGGAATTAACGCAAATAATTGATTTCACGCAATCGTGCCTTATAGATACTTCCGATAGTGCGCGCGATTTTTCTCTTTCACTCTCTCTCTCCTATTGTTACCTGTTCTTTCTCCATTTCATTCATTCACGATTTTTTTTGTATTTCTCTAACTTGGCAATGTTTCCGACGAGAACGAGAGAAAAAACGTGAAAGAAAAGTATATCAGGAACATAATTATTCCTTAGGTTATAAATGTATGCATAGAGAACTCAAGGTTTTCTCTTTTCTTTCCTTTTTCTTCTTCTTCTCCGTTTTTTTTCTCTCTCTCTTCTTCAACGTTTTTTCTTTCTCATTCTCTACATAAATTGATTAAATAGAATGAAGACTTGTTAGAGCTTTTGTGACATTACGCCATAGACTTATTTCATATTTAGTCAGACAGTTGAACGATTCCTGTAAGTCTCATTTTTCTTCTTCTTCATTAGAAATAAATTACATCATAAAATGTAAATAGATACGAATCAAATTACTTGATTAGACTGTCCTTGAACAAGAAATCGAAGAAAAAGAAATTCTTGTTCAATTTCCATACGAAATCGAACAACAGTATGTCGATCACCTCGAATGATTGAGAAGAAGAAAAAGAAAAAAAAAGAAAAGAAACGAAGAAAAAGCAAGTATGTTGTGACGGCGAGATAGAGGCGTATGCATCCTTGAACAAAAGAAAAAAAAATCTAATGAAATTGAAAAAGCAATTTAACTCTTGAAAACCAGCAGGCTGAGAAAGAGAGAAAACGAAGGTGTCAGTGTAGCGTTACCTGTGTGTGTTTACAAAACATGTTTTTTTTATCGTTAAAACAACTAAAGAAAATTGAGAATATTCGTACTTTTTTCCTCGCTACTTCTCTTTGTGTTTTTTGTTTCGTTCAGTTTGTTTGAATCATTCAAGAAACAATAGAAACCAAGAGAACTATCAATATAAAAATAATCAATACAATTCATAGTTGACTTTATTTTTCTTCTATTTTCAAGATCACCAATGACACAATGGCCAATACAAAGAAATGTTTACACATTAATACCGCAAACTAATAATACAACAATGAAACAAGAAAGTACACATATCTTAACTACACACAACACAAATACACCACGAATATCAACAATCATCAATTCGTACACTATTCAACAACAGCAACCACCACCACCACAGCAACAACAACAGCAGCAGCAGACTCCATCGGCTTATGATGATAGTTTAACGAATCTATCGTGGTTACATGATATGAATATATTAAAACGAACGATGCCACCAATAAATTCTTCATCTAATTTAACTAATAAACGTAAAGATCAACCGAATTCGGTTTATCCGAATGATATATCAGATACAATAGATTCAATTCTAACCAATGATGATAATGATGAACAATGGAAAATGTATAGAACAAATCCTCATGCGAAACCGGTCTATTCATATTCACAATTAATTCTATTAGCAATGAAACAATCAGGTTATGAGAAAATGACTTTACAGATGATTTATGAATGGGTTGCAGAAAATTTTCCATATTTTAAAAAAATGGAGCCAACTTGGCAGGTACATTAATTAGAGAGAGAGAAAGAATCATCATAGTAATTAAATTATTGTTATTTGTTTTTTCTTTTTATAGAATTCTATTCGACATAATCTATCATCGAATAAGTGTTTTATCAAAGTTGCACGAACGAAAAAAGAAACAGGAAATGGAAAAGGTGGCTTTTGGAAATTATCACCTGATTATGAAAAACAACGTTCAATGAATTCATCAGCTTCTCAACAACAACAACAACAACAAGATCACAGTGCTCCACAAGTAAAACGTTCACGTCATTCGAAACGATCAACATTAAATGAAATCATCACAAATAATTCAACATCATTGATGAAACCATCATCTATATCCTATGAAAACATCAAAAATGAATCCTGGATGGATCCAATTCTTCAATCATTCGGATCGAAAACTCATTCTCCACTTCATTGTCAAACAACTCTCGATAATCATTCCTATAGTCAAACATCAAATAGTTATTTATCCCCAACATCATCGCCTGATTCATTGACAATCTCGTCCCTAACTTCACATCCTATGAATGATCTCTCATCTCTATTAACTCCATCTCCGTCGACATCTCCATCCTCATCATCGTCCTCAAAAGCCAATGTCTCTCAGACGAAACTCGACGAAACCGATATGCTTCTATTAGATTCATCAGCATTCGATTTCGATGCGTATTTATACGAAACAGCAACAAATGATATCGATGTTCAACCGTTATTGACAATTAAAAGCGAACACGATTTATACAATGATTTTCATGCTGCTCTCACTGATTTAACATCATCAGCCGAAGCAGCAGCAGCTATTGGTGCAGATACAAATGCATTCGATGCATTTGATTATTCGTCAAAACATTCGACATTCAATTGTCTATTCGATGATGACGATCAACAGCAACCGCAACCGCAAATATCTTCTTTAGATAGTTCGAATTATTCAACAGATTTATCTATAAAAGGTTGTGGAATTAAACGACCACAATGGTGGTCAAACAATGAAACTCATTCGTCAACTAAACTTCCATCATTAGAAACAGCATTTGATCTTAAATTATCAAAATAAGAATTCTTGTTTTGTACATAAAATCGAAGAAGTTTGTCTTCTTCGCTCTTTTTCTCAGTGTGTGGGTAGTAGAGGTCTTCCGTTCTAATACTTTCTTGTGTGACACACATATTCTTTGCAATTATCTCTGCTTTGTTTTCATATCCGTCCAAACAAACAAAAAAAAAGATTTCCAACTAAGAATTCAGTTCTCTTCTTCTTCTTCTTTTCTCTCTGTTTGTGTTTATCACTGTGATTTTAAACAGCTAAAAAAAAAAGCCGACCGTCCATTTCTATCTGATCACAAATTTTAACTGTGTGTGTGCGTGTGTGTATTATTCTCTTTTAAACAAAAAAAAACGCGTTCGTTCTTTTTTATGTATTTGAAATTTTCTCTCTTTTCTCGTTTCTTTTTTGTATTTGTTTATCATTCGCTTGGCATCGGACTGGAAGAAAATAATAAATAAATAAAAAAACTGTAGTGTAAATCAAAAAATTGAATAGATAAGATATTTGTCTTTCGAAAATTTAAAATAATATTGATGTAATCATGATTTGTTCAATGGAACAAGTTTTTTTAGAAGGCGAGAAAAGAAAACACTCGACGTTCTTTTTTATGGACAGAAAAACGAAATTATATGATTTTTATTTGAATTCAAAAGAGAACGCAGACAAGACAAATTTTTGTCCTGAAATGCACGTCGATTTTTACACTGTTGATTAAGAATAAACTTTTAAAGTTTATTTTCTTTTTGTTGGAAAGAAAAATAGTAAACAGATAAGGTAATTAGTAATGTCATTTGACGTGCTTCGTCACTGCACAATGTTAGGGTCGGTCAAGGTCGAATGTAGAGTATAGGTACTCTGTCAATTAGCGACCTCATTTAGTTGCGAATAGAAAAAAGAATTTAATAAGAAATTGAAATTCGAATGAAAGGAAGTTTTTTCGAATGAATTCGAATCTGAAATCGAAAAGATCGATTCGACAATTGCGAAATGTTGCTTAGATACGAACGGATGTTGATGTTTCATGATGGTCGATAGCAATTTGAAATCATTTATTTGTCTTATTTTTTCAAATAAATATTAGAGAAAAATGGTTGTCGGACAGAATAATGTCAATCAACAAGAAGAATCCATATATAATTTAATTCCGAGAGCCGAAGTTCGTCCTCAAAAAGGTGTTCGGTACGTTCAAACAATTAATTTATGTTGACTGAGTGATTATTTGTCTTTCATAGTTACGAATCCAAATTCAAAACCAACGTTCGTAGTTCATTGAAAGATGGCAAATACGAGCATCGAACGATGGGTTACGCCGAAGAACCACTTCCTGACCCACAGAATTACCTTAAAAAGCAAACAATTACTACGAACAACAGTTCGAAACCGAAAGAAACTACAAAACCACCTCAACGTAAACCGCCAGTGCCAAGTATTCGTGATGCACCGAAAATGGGCGCTCGAACCGAGAAAAACTTCATTCAAACGAATGCACTCGATGTTGTCATGACTGTACCGAAGAAACCCGAACGAAACATTGTCGATGGTCGATTCGGTGATAAATATTCGATCGATACAAGTGGCTTAACACCAAAATACGTCTTGAAAAAGGTATTTTCGACAGTTTTTGGGGAAACTAAATCTCTCGATTGATCGATTTTTGTCGTAGAACTTCGGCGAAGTACCAGTTTACATTCAAAATCGAAAGGCAGACATGGAAAAAGCCAAACAAGAATATCAAAATTACGTTTCAGATTATTTTCGTCGAGGTGCCATGCGTGAAATGTCCGACAGCGAACGGCAAACAATCATCGACGGGCTCAAACAACAATGGGAAGATGTTCATCATGATTTTCAAACACTTTCCGTTATCATCGACACAATTCCCAAACGATTACATAAAGAACGTCTCGAACATCAAATGCAATTGTTAGAAAAAGACATCGATCTATTAGAAAAACATCAAGTGATCTACATCGCAGATTGATAAGATTAGCAAATCAACATTTCGTTTCGCTTCTTCCTATTTTACTCAGTTCTCTCTCTCTCTTTCGTTTTTTTTTGCCTTCGAATTCTTTTTTCTTCTAAATAAATAGATTGAACTTATTGGTTGATGTTTTTTTTTTCTTCTTTATTTTTGCGTGATTTCTTTCGAATAAACAAACGAAATTTAACTAAAAAGATGAAGCCGTAAAACGAACTACCTTTTCATATTTCACAGATACATTCAAAATTACACGAAGGAAAAAGTATAATTTACAATTATAAAAAAAGAAACAACGACGTCAGTAGGTGCGTGTGTGTGTGTGTTTTTCTTCTTCATGAACTCGTTTCACAGTTATAAATATGCTACGAAAAAAGACGAATACTCAATTAAATTGTCACCAGACCGAAAAAAACAAGAATAGTATGAATAATAAACGAACAGACATTACATATAGAATATCACACAAATCACAAGAAAATAGATTTTTTTACTTTTCTCAAAAGACTTTACAAGTCGAATGATTTTCACAAAATCATTGAAATGTTCTTGTTGGTTGTGCAGTTCGAATCGGATTTGAGAGAGAGAGAGAGAGAGCGAGCGAGCACCATTGCTACACTAAGAAGATTTTGATGAAAGAGTATTTAGAATTAAGATATGAGGAAGAAATGAATTTAATTCAGGCCGAAGATTAGCATGAATAAGTCGGATATCACCTGTCCATTCTTGGCAAAGATTTGTTAACATTAAACGTTGATGATTTCCGCATGCAGGCGATTCATCGAGTAATTGTTCGAGATAGTTTTTCATTTGACTAGAAGAATTCGAACGAGTCGATCGAACAAGAAGCGAATACGCATCGGACAAAAGATTGATCAACGATGAATAAATCGATGTTCGTGGCTTTGATGATGATGTTGCTTGAGGCAAATAGAAGAAGTCTTGCGGAGAAGTACATTCGAGAAAATATTTCATTTGCTGCCGTTTACGAGGTGGAAGTGATGATGATGGGAGAAGGACTTTGGTTGGCACCATCATGGGAACGAGAGTTTCCGATGATCGAGCTTGTTGTTCGAATGAACTCGGTTGAACATTGGAATTGACTGTTGATTGAGGATATTTTTTCGTTGATAAACGATGTTTTTTCATTGGAATTGTTTCATCAGCTGAGCATTCGCTTGATTTGCCTTGGTTTTTTTCTTTTCGCATTTGAATTATCAAATCTCGACATTGAGCAAATTGAGGCGAATTTCTCAGACAATAAGGATAATTGGAATCTTTTAGAAATCGTTGTATACTCAAATAATACGAACGAAGCGTTTCAGGATCGTATTTCAAACCTTTACGCGTTCGAATCGATGTCAAATAAGCAATCAAATATGTTCTCATTGTATCGGGATCGATATCAATCAATGTCATCGACGAGATATCATAATTACGTTTGAGAAATTTACGAAACCGACGAACGTCTTGACGAGTTTTTAATTTGGTATTGCCGAGTGTTCGTCGCAGTGGCGTATTCATATCATCGTATAACGATGAATCGAACTATTCAATTGGAAAAAAAAACATATAAGACTTCATTCGAAAACGTCTCTCGGCGCGAGAAAAATAAAAAAAGAATTATGCATATTTTTAGCTTTTCGACTTTTTTTAAAACTTACCGATCGAAATGCAAATGTCATGAGGAATTTATTTAATTAAATCGTCTCGATGAACTCATTCCTTTCTACGAGTTACGATGATTTTTAGAAGAAGAAGAAGAAAAACTGAGTATTTATATATGCAGATTTTTTTTTCTCTCATTCTCGTTTTTCTTTATTCTTCTATAGCAGACACACTTTGTCGTGCTTTTTTTTATATAAATTACATGCATATTAACCAAGAACATCGCTCTTCAAGACAAGAAAAAAGTATATTAAGATTGCTCTTGATCAGCTGAATGAAGAAGAAGAAGAAAAATATTTGTACATTTGTTTCTTTTTTCGTACCGGTTTTTTTTTCAATCAAACAGAACAAGTCGAGGACAAATTCTTAGTTTGTACACGGGCTATTTTTAGTTAATTCAATTAAATCTATATTTGTTTTTCTCGTCCATCGCTACCAAAATAATTGAGACAAGAGCAAAAAGTTAACGATCGGTTCAATTAACTTTCGCATTTGCATGTCCTGGTAATGTCACTGAATTCCTATGCTAATCCGACGTAAAACGTCGTTGATCTTATCATTTTATGACATTGGTACATGAAAAATTCGAGAAATAAAAGAAAGAGCACTATGTTTATTACACTCGAAGAATTCTCTAATCTATTTATAGATAACGAACGAAAAGGCAAAGAAAATATTTATTTTCGATCGATAAGCGAGACGACGGTCAAAGTCGGAAGAAAAAAGTCTTACCTTAATATCTTTATTCATCATCGGATTGGCTTGAGAATCGATAGTTGATTGAAGAAATTTGCAGTTTTTCATCGATTGAAAATCATCGAGCGAATCTTTGCTTGTCGATGATGACGATGGCGGCGTTTCAACTGTGTAACAATCAGTCATATACATTGACTTCTGTTCGACGACGAAACAAAAAATCTACGAAAACATTTTGTCGAAATAATTCACGAAGAAAAACGCACCAAAAACAGATGATAAATATAGACAGAAAAGAGAAGAGAAAAAAGAAAGCAATGACGATAACACGACACACAACGACTTGTGCGTATGTCTGTGCGTGTCTTTTGTGTAGTAGTGATAGTAGTTTAGTGTGTATGCGATTCTTTTTACGCGTTTGGCGTGCTTGATGAAAGGCTAGATTGTTGTTACATACATAGACATTATCGGTAGAAAAAGGAAAAAAAACAACACGTACGACGAAACAGAACAAAACATCAGACTAAAGAGAAAAAAACGAAGAGAAGGAAAAGAAAAGCATAACTCGAAATACACGAAAAAATACGAGCGCACTTATCATTTCGCAGGTTAGTTGTCGACGTTGAATGCTTGTTTATTTACTCTCAATTAAATTGAGACATGAAAGAGCATATCGACGTTTGAATTTGTCGAATGTCGAAGTTCTCGGTGTATTTTTATTGGTACAATAAACAATTTCTGTTTTTTGTCGAAATCAAAGTGAAAATGTCTTGAACAAGCACTTAAATGAGACTACTTCGAAAAAAAACAGCTGTCTGCGGAAGAAAAAAACTCGGAGTTCTTTTTTTTCACATGATGATCTGTATTTAAGCGTTTTTAATTTCTAATAAAACGATTTTCATTTAAAGTACACTTGATATCGTATTCAGCCTCATGGAACAGCTGTTTAAGAGGCAAAATGAAAATCTAATTAATTTTTATTGCTCGTATTTCAATTGACATGAAACAAAGTCTAAATATATGTAAGTCAAAATAGATAGTATATCTCATAAAAATAGATTCTCTTCCCTTTTTCTTCTTTTTTTCTTCTTCTCTTTTTATATGGTCGTGATAGTTGGGTAAAAAAATTGATGTGCGCAATTGAATGAAAAAAGAAAGAAAGAGAAAAAGTTCGCCGACTTTTGCTTCCAAATAGACTTATTTTGATTAAATAAAAAAGACACCGACAAATTGAACAAAGATACTATTTTATTTAATTATGCTGTGTTTTTTTTTGAATATCTCCTTTGGATTCAAATTAATTATTTGATTGATGTCAAAGAAAAACAGTTCAGCTCGAGTTTTTAATCATCGAGGATTTATGCAAATCGCAACTTTGTGACAGAAACACCCCTGAAGATGAAAGTTCTTTTTCGGATTTCTTAGTAATACAAAAAAAAGAAACGATGATTGACGTGTTTGGGATTGTTTTTTTTTTGTTCGTTGGCATGTATCCGTTCATTAACGAGTTATTGAGGGATGACTGTCAACGAAAATGATATGTCTACAGCAGGCTTTCTCTCCATTTACTTTGTTTTCAAATAAAAAAATTTCAAAAAAAGTTGTTCATTCATATGTATTCATTCGATCGAAAAATGTAAGTCGTCTCTGTTCGATTGTTTTTTTATCATTATTATCCGATCAATAAATTAATTGATTTTTTTCCTGATTTGCTTATATTTCATTTTGATACAATCGGGTGAAATCAAGTACGTAAATTAATAAAGTTGAGAAATCAACGGGAAAAAAAATAAAGAATCAGTATATAAATATAAGAGAAACAAGTCAATAAAGAAGAAAAAAAACGGGAACATTTGCCTATTAACCGATGGATTCAATAGGTGTAACAAACGTACTCTCGGAAAAAATGTCCGAAGGTGCCACGCTAAATAGTCCGACGAAGATTATCATTAAAAAGGAAAATATCGGCTTAGAAGAACATCAACATCAGAGTTATCAGTACAGTTTATTCACGAGTAATTCGAAACGTGATAAATTCTACGAAGATCTATGTAAAGTCAAAGATCGATTGGAAAAAGCCGGACCGAATATGCAACAAGTGATACAATTGGACATGAAACGAGTGAACACGAATAAACTTTACGAGAGAAAATTAAGTCGAGATTTAACCGGACCGAGAGGTTTAGATTGGCAATGCAAGTAAAACAGATTCTTCGATTTTGTCGATGAGAATGAATTTCGATTTGAAATCATTTATTTAGACAGGAACTCCAACGATTAGAAACTCACGAACGCGAAGCCGAACGCGAACTCGTTCGACTCAATCTCGATCTTCGAAAGCCTTCATTTTCATCTCTCAATCCTCAACAATCGCCAATACCGAACTACATTCGAGAATACAATCAAAGTCGTTCGCAAACACCTCGTCCATCGATAAGCCCGGAAACGCCTCCGATGTTTCCAAGTCTTTCTCGACAAGGATCTCGCGCCAGTCGAACGCATTCAATGAGCGGCAATCGACCGAGTCTCGATCGGATTTCGCCAATTCTCCGAAATCGAAGCATTTCATTCACGAAAACAACTTCATTCACTATGCCCGTTATCACTCGAATACCACAACAAACTCTTTCGACATCAAACGAGAACAATTCTCAACTCGACAAACATCGACATTCGATTCATCACGAACGACAAGTTATCCAAGAGAAACTACAAGCATTTCTACATTGATTCGGACTCTTATTCTTACAACATTAACTTTGGTATTTGTTTTTATTGTTAAAACCTGGTTTCGAATTTGTAAAATAAAATTTTCACAATAGAAAATCTCTATTGTTTTTCCCCTACAGAAAACCTTGTTTGTTTTTATAATTACACACACAGAGAAAGCGTTTCAAAGCAAGAAGAAAAACGAAATTCTAATATGTTCTCGGATCGATTCCGACGTGCAGCGGCGAGACCGATCGTGCTCGATGATTGCCATCGATTCGTCGACTGTTCGGACTCGGAGGACTTCGACGACGTCCTTGCGCTGAATGTGCATGCGGATACCGCGGAGGTATGGCCTTCGGCTCTTGAACAGGCGGCGGCGGACCGACCGTCAAAAGTCGTTCTAACCGTGCTGTTATCTCGTAATCAGGAACAGGCAATGTTTTCACGTCGAGCCCGAGCATTCGAGCGACTAATGCACGAAAATCTAAGAGCTAAACGAAAACACAAAGATTTTATTGAGTTTTTTGGGTGTTGAGGATTTTTACTCGTTGTTCTCGATCAGCGTATTGTTGAAGTGAACCTTTAAGAAATCTCAATTCGTTGGATAATGTTCGAACGACGTTGTCCGATGAATTCATCGATCGATTGGCTTGATCGTCGTTCGAGAGGAGTTTCTCTTGAAGCATCGAGATTTTCGTTGCTTGTTTATCGCGAATGCTTTCGAGTTTTTCGAGATCGGTTAGTAAATGTTTCATTTCTTTCTCTCGTTCGTTCAATCGATCCTTGAAAAGCAAAATAAAATCTTGCTGTTTTTCTCGAAAAGAAGTTTTACTTTAAGGATTTGAACGTCATTGGTCTGAGATTTGAGTTGATTGTTCTCGAATTTCAATTGATTGATTTGCTGAGTTAATTGTTCGAGTTTCGATTTCATTTTTTTCGATAAAACGACGTGATCGTCGATTTCTTTCTCGAGATCGGATTTAATCGTTTGCGTGCATTCAAATGCCGCGAATTTCGCTTTCAAACGATTGATTTCCTCGTCTTTTTGGTCCAATTGCTCTTTGAATTGTTGATTTTTTCTTTGCAAATTATAAACCGAAATTTTCTGTTCATGAACGGAGTTTTTCTCCCATTGCATGAGCTGTTCAGCTCGCTGAATGATTCGTTCAGGATTCAAATCGAAATTTGGATCGTGTTCAATCCGCAAAACCGAACAAAGTCGTTGAAGAAAATGCAAAAATTTGGTTTTATCCTGTTTGAAGGTTTCCTGATAAAGTTCGGCGTTGGTTTGATTGACATTGAGGTTTTTCACTTTCTGTTCTAATTCGAACAGGTGCGTTTCGTGATGACGACGTCTTTTGTCCGAATCTTTGTTCAATTCGAGTTGGTCTTGCAGCTGTTTGGCTAATTCTTCTTTTTGCTTTTGTAGATTTGTGATGATCTAAGAATTTCAGAAAAGATTTTTTGTAGAAATGAGCAGAATTCAACGTACAAATCCTCGATCTTTGCTCGATTGCATGAGTAGTTGGACTTTTTCTTTGATTTCTTCTTCTTTCGGGTCGACTTTGATGTATCCATCGGATAAAAGCTGAGACATTTGCTGTTTAAACGCTTCGAAACATGATTTTTGATAGTTGAGATCGTTTTCAATTTGTTTGACTTGCAATTCATTGGAAGAGAACTTGTTTTCTCGTAGATCCAACTCGCCTCGCGTGTTTTCCCAAGCTTTCTGAACTGACTCGAGCCGAGATTTGGCAACTTCGAGTTCTTGTTTGATTTTGTCTTTCTCATACAACGCCGTGTCTCGTTCGGCTTTGATCGAATCGATGTTCAAACGGTGATTTATTTGACTGGAATCATAAGTTTCCAATTGTTTCGACATTCTTTGAATTGTTGTTCGAAGATCTTCGACTTCTTTCTCCAAGAGTTTATCCTTTTCTTCGGTTTGAACCATTTTGCCTTTCAAACGAACATTATCGGCATTGATATCTGCAATCTGAACAATTTTCTCTTTGTATTCGATTGTTTTTTTTTTTGAAAAACTCGAGTTTTACTTTCGAAAGAAGTTGATCAAACGAAGCTGCACTTGGCTGACCGTAGCTCTCGCCGAGAGTCACACTCAATGATGCGAATAGTTCTTGTAACTTTGCTTGTAGATAATTCGTTTTTCTCTCTCCGAATTCCCGTTCGTCGACATAATTTCTTAACAAAAAACTTTCAAATCTTTGAAATTCAAGTCGAATTACCGAAGTCTCGATTGTAGTTCGAGTATTTGATCTTGTTTTTCTTTGGCATCACGTTGTAATGATGCGATTGTCAATGAAGATTTATTGGCAACTGTGTCATAGGAATTGACATTGGTTTCTAAATCTCGAATTTTTTGATTTAGTTGATGATTCTTTTGAATAACGAGCTCATAGTCTCGTTTTAATGAATCATTTTCCTGTTTTAACTCGTTGATTCGCTCGTCTTTCGCTGAAAGTTTGATGTTAACTTCTCGTAACTAAAAGAAAAGAGGCTGAGGAATTTGAATTCGAAAGTGAATTACGTCGTGAGCGAGACCATCGATTTTGTATCGATTTTGTTCGGCTTCTCGTCGAGCTCCATCGAGAATAAATCGATCTTGGTTGATAGCCGAATCGAAATGAACGTGTCTATGTGCATCTCTGAATGAAGATAATTCTTTGACAAGTTCATCTTTTTTTTCTAAATCTTTCTTCAAAATACGAAGTTCATCTTGTAACTAAACGAATTCGAATTAAAAACAAACAGATTTTTAACGAATATTTTTACATCATTCAGCGCTTTTTTGGATTCATAAGTATCTGCTGGTGTTGGTGTTGGTGTTGGTATATATGGAAATGGGAGATTTGTATAACTGTTTGTTGTGTATGCTGAGAAATTGTTTGGAGTGTACGAAGTACGATATGTATTGAGTGGTGGTGGTTGTGTTAATGTTGAATTGGAGTTGGCATCGATTATTTGCCGAGCTGCACCAAGCTCGCGTTCAAGCGCACTAGCAAACGACATTATTCAAAGGAGAATTAATGACGAATAAATGTGTCAAAAACTCGTAACGTAAGTTTCTAATATACAAATACATCAAGCCATAATTCGAATTCATCGTCTTAGGAAAGACCTTTAGTCATATGTGATTGGAATCTAAATTCACCGAAATAATTTATAAACTTTCAAAAACATTAATGTGTTTCTTTTTTAAGTCGATTTATTATAGACGATAATTTTTGGTAATTGTCAAAGAAATCAAATGCATAGGTGTGTTAATGAAGTTGCTAAATCAATGCAGAACGAGCGAAAGAAAAGAAGCCGGTTGCTCGTTTTGCATAAAATATTTGACAGATAGGATCCAAATTCTCCTTAATTAAAACAATTTCATCAAAAATAAAGTCAATTACACAAGAATTCCTTCAATATGCATGAAAACCGCAGGTCGCATTTAATCTCCTACTTTTCTATCAATACCGAATCGTGTATTGAAATGCATACAACGAATATTTTTCTTCTTTATTTAATTTAATTCGGCAAAAAAAATTCTATTATTTTTCCAAGTGTTTTTTGAGAAGGAAAAAAGCTTAAACAAAGTCAACAACTAAAAAATCCTTTTGAAACCCGCTTGAAATACCGCAATATGTCCATTAATGGAATTTCATCGTTTTTATCATTTGTAGAGTGAAGAGTAGAAATCAGCTAACGATTTACGATTAAACCAATTCTTTGCGGTAAAGAGGGTGAACTCCAATCTTGCTTTCTCTCGTTTTATGGTCATCTTTACACGAAAGACGGCAAATGGCAAGTTTTAAGTTAACGTGTTTTGAAGTTCAGTTTTTAAAATTAAAGCCATATTTTAATTGAAAGATGTTGATTGAATTGGTCATGGCTTTAAAAATGGAAAATTTGATTTCTTGTGTAGTTAGAAAACGTTACAAGGTTGAATCGTATGTTTCGGCCAGCAGATTGCAATATTGAAGGCATGATGTTATTTCACAATACTTTAGGGAGACCATATATTCTTGACGGTTAAATTGATATTTTATCTTAAAAATCAATATAGAGTAAAATCTCTCGGTCCTAATCAAATATACTAGCAACAAATATTCTTTAAAGTATTAATCTAACACTTGCAAATAAAGAAATATACTTTCTTTTACTCTATATACTGGTTAGATTAGGTTCGGAACATAGAAGTTTCTTCGATTAGATGATTTATTGCATGATTTGTTTTGTTTCGATATCGAAAGACATCATAATAAATTAGTTAGAAGTTGAATTTATGATGCTAACGACGAACTAGTACGTCCAATTGACTTGACGCATTCTTTCTGATAAACCGTAAAAAAGAGGTCGCTTTTTGTTTATATTTATTTGAAGTAATTTGACATTGGTGGAAAAATAATCATTCGTCTGTTGTTGTTTGCTTTCGTTGCCACTTTTTTTCATATATTTTTCAAAAAAACATATCCTTCTAATTTTCCGAGAGACCGAATTCTTACAATCTGTTCACTCATTCTTACCTTCGATTCATATCGATTCTAATTAAGTTCTCGTTCGTTTTCTTTCATGTGGCATATTGACGTAACATACTCAATGAATACTTTAAAATTCATTGAAGAAACCTCTTTCTTTCAAACGAATAAAGTATAATTTAAGTTCTTGTCTTGATTATTCTAGTTGAAAACACATCAAAATCTATCTAATAATGAATATTTCCTATTTATTTATTTTTTTCTTAATCACAATATCATTAATATCGTGTGACGAACATGATCATAAAGTAAAACACTTGACTATTCTTGAAAACCAAATTCGATGTTTCCAATCTGTTTAGTATGAAGATGGTCACGAAGTTGTATTGTGGATGAACACTGTTGGCCCGTATCATAATCGTCAAGAAACATATAACTATTTCTCATTACCTTTTTGCCGAGGATCAAAAAAAGAACTTTCACATTATCACGAAACATTAGGCGAGAATATCTTAGGCGTTGAATTAGAATACAGTGGCATAGAAATCAATTTCAAACGTAAATTTCCTCATTTGTCAAACTAACAAACGAACACAGACTTTGTTTAGGAGATAAACCCAACACTGAATTCTGCGAAATTCCAATTACTCCCGATGCATTCGATACATTTACTTATGCAATCAAAAATCATTATTGGTATCAAATGTTCATTGATGATCTGCCAATTTGGGGTTCGTTAGTTGCTCGAGTATTTTCTCTGTTGTTTTGATTCTGTTGTTCAGGTATTGTCGGTGAAATGGACGAGTCAGGCAAATCTGCGTACATTTGGACGCATAAGAAATTCGAAATCGGATATAATGACGGTCGAATCATCGACGTTAATCTAACATCCGAAGCTAAAGTTCGTTTACAACCAAACAGTCAGTTGAAATTCTCCTATGAAGTCATTTGGCGACCAACAACAACATCATTTGCGAACCGATTCGATAAATATCTCGATCCCGGATTTTTTCAACACAAAATCCATTGGTTTTCGATTTTTAATTCATTTATGATGGTTCTCTTTCTTGTTGGACTTGTCAGCATGATTCTCCTACGAACATTGAGAAAAGATTACGCTCGATACGGCAAAGACGACGATCTCGATGACATGGAAAAAGACCTCGGCGATGAATACGGTTGGAAACAAGTTCACGGCGACGTTTTTCGTCCGCCAACACATCCGATTCTCTTTGCTTCTTTGATCGGTTCGGGTTACCAAATCGCTACAGTTTCTATTCTTTGCATTTTAATTACAATTGCGTTTGATTTGTACACTGAACGTGCTTTGCTATTCAGTACATCGATATTTCTCTATGCAGCAACGTCAGTTGTCAATGGTTATGCAGGCGGAAGTTTGTACGCTCGAATGCGAGGCCAATTGTGGATCAAGCAGTTGCTTGTCGGAGCGTTTCTCATTCCGTCGATCCTTTGTGGTGTGACGTTTCTCGTTAATTTCATTTCGATTTACTACGGGTCATCGCGTTCAATTCCGTTTACTGTTATGGTTCGACGAGTTTCTTTGGTTGTTTTTGATTTTTTGATTGTGTTTTTTGTTTGTTTAGTTGAGTGTGACAGCGATTTGTTTGTTTATTATTTTGCCGTTAACTGCTGTGGGAACAGTCTTAGGAAGAAATATTAGCGGAGAACCGAATGATCCATGTCGAACGAACGCCGTGCCGAGACCGATTCCTGAGAAGAAATGGTAAAATCAAAACGAAAGAAGGCAGAATTTCGATTTCAAAATCTTTTTCAAATAGGTTTATGGAGCCGAATGTAATTATTTTAGCAAGTGGAATTCTACCATTTGGATCAATATTTATCGAAATGTAAGATGAAATCGATTGATCAATGAAAATATTCTTTCGTTTTCGTTATTTAGGTATTTTATTTTTACTTCATTTTGGGCGTATAAAGTAAAAAGAAAAGGAGAAATATGAAATTGATTTGATTCGATATTGATTTAGATTTATTATGTTTATGGTTTCATGTTACTTGTCTTTTTAATTCTCGCTGTTGTCACTGTCTGTGTAACGATCGTTGCCACGTATTTCCTACTTAATTCCGAAGATTACCGATGGTAAAACTTCTTCATTGCGTTTGCATCTCGATATCGAACTCTGTTTTCTAGGCAATGGACAAGCTTTCTATCTGGAGCATCATCAGCGTTCTACGTTTATCTCTACGCTATTTATTATTTTTTCTTTAAAACGAAGTAGAAAAATTGTCGATCGAAAATTCAGAAACGCTTTCTGTTTGTTTAGAATGTATGGAATGTTTCAAACAGTCTTCTATTTTGGTTACATGGCTTTATTCTCGCTTGGCCTTGGAATAATGTGCGGCACGTTCGGTTACATCGGAACTCAAGCGTTTGTTCGAAAAATATATTCAATTAAAATCGACTGAATTTCATGATCACATTGAAACTCCAGTGATATTCTCTCTATCTTCATTTTTTCTTTTGTCTTTGACTTATTTGTTTCTTTTCTTTTTCTTTTTTTTTTGATTAAAACAAAATCTCACACATACGTCGATCGATTCGTGAAAATTTTTATTTATAAAACAAAAAGCGAATGAGAGAGAAAGTCTAGTTTGCTAGTTCGTTAGATGAAACACCGTGATGAGCAATAATAAAATTCGTATCGAGAGAAACGAATGGCCACCGGAGGAATTTATGACCATCCGAGTATCGGAAATGGTTTTCGTTCGATGAGATGGAGGAAGAAGAAGAACGTAATTCGATTTCGTTGTGCGATTCGATGAGAATGATTTCGACGCTTTTGTTGGCGCGATTGACGGTGGTGATGTGGATGAGGAAAGAGTCGTTTGAGATTGATTATTTGTTGGACTGGTTGATGTCGTGAGAACTGAATCGAACATTGTCTCGTGAACACGACGAGCAAACGGAAATTCACCACGATTACAAAATAAACCTGTATAATCATCGTAATCTAATGTCCATCTAATTAAAACGAAGAAGTTCGATTTTTGATAATAAAAAAAAAGAAGAACAAGTTGACTTACAGCATAGCACCGCCAAGTCCCATTGTTTTTGCCCAAATAACCTTAAGAAAACGAGAGAATTTTCATTTGAATTCATCAGTTGAATTTACTTTTAGTGTCACACTTCGAAGTGAATCATATCCAACCCATTGACCTGTATCAGAATATGCATATTGAGATTGAGAATCAGTATCCCATTCCGTTGTCCAATTATGTGCACGTAATTTTTGACAAATCTGAATAAATATTTATTCATTGTGTTTTTTTTAAATATAATTTCAATTTACTTCAAAATAAGCTAAAACTCCTTCTTCTTTCGTATACGGACCCGCTAGAAAACGAGAAATGTTCTTATAAATCAAGCAAAGAATGTCGAGGAATAGAAAACCTTCGCCTCCGCCATCGGTAATCGGTGCACCAATCGAAGTATTCAGATAATGAGCTAATGTAAACGATCGACCGTATAAAGCTAAACCTAAATTGATCTTCGCTGCTGCACAACCATTATTAATCCAATAATAAATCGATGAATTCTAAATGATTTCGTCATCAAAACAAAACAATTTCTGTCGTCCATTTCTTACAACATTCTTCCAATCATCATGCTCTTCCGCATTTGTATTACTTCGATACAAAGGACTATTAATACCCGTCACTGGATCCCATTTTCCTAGATAATAAAAAGCCAAGTGTCTGACTGATTTTCAACACTCTCAACTAACCGTGATAATCATAAGTCATTACATTAACATAATCTAAGGAACTAAATGCAAACATCGACTGAAAATGATGTCAGTGAAGCTGAATGATTTTTACTCGCAGAAATCTTGAACGACATAACCTTGATCGATCTTTTTTGGATCAGCTGCAACAGCTGCTGTTAATAAGAGTTTATTCGTTCGATTACTCTGATCGATTTGTTCGTCAAATGCTTGTCGTAATTCTTTGACGAGAATGTTAAATTTCATTTTACTATCAGGTGATGCATCACGATCACGTGCACCAGGAAATTCCCAATCCTAGAAATCAAATCTATTCGAATTTTCATGAGACTTCAATAGAACGAACAAGATCCAATCCATCGAATTGCCATTCATCGAGAAATGCCATTGTTTGATTGATAAATTTTGCTCTAAAATAGTTCGTCTGTTTTTGTTTTTCGTATCTATTTATTTGAAATTTCCATACCGAGTATTGTCACTTCGTAGAATCGCATTGAAACCTTTGCTCCGTGCTGACCAACCGCCGATCGAGAGAATAATTTTCAAAGTCGGATTTCGTCGTTTTAACCCATACATTCGAAGATAAAGAGGCTTAAAATAGCAATAAAGACAATCTTTGAACAAAGACGAATATGTCACAAGTAAATGTTAAATACCATTCCTAATCTTTCCGTCCAATGAATGTCGTGTTCTTCCGTTGGTGATATAGCTAATGACAATGGATTTATGTCTGCAAATGCGTAATGTATGTGTGTGCATAATGATGGATCGATATGATCAGGATAAAGCGTTGGCATTGCTTCACGATACAGAGACCAATTTGTGTAATAACAAACGACACGTAAATTTGAATTTTCTATTTAATTAAGTACAAAACAAAATAATAAGGAAAAGAATGAAGAGAAGTTGTTTTTACGAGTAGATTTATTCCAACAAGTAATAATTAAATAGACGACGAATAGAAACTTCATAGTGTCGTTTGTTCTACCTATGATTCTTGTCTAATGATCGAAAGTGAAAAGAAGACGAAAAAGATTGAATATCTCTCTCCTTTGTCTTCTTCTTCTTTTTCTCAATAGATCAACTTCGTTTGTCTGTTTACTTAGAGCTCAACAATGAGTATGTCGGTGTGTCTGTCTCTCCCCCTCTCTCTCTGTCTGTGTATGTGTTCCTGTATGTCACTGCTCTCATTGAACAATACAGTTGATGTTAAAAAAAGAAATCGAACGAAGCACACAATGTAAACTTTAAATCAATTCAGTCGGATTGTTCACAAGACGAAAACGAAGATAAATGTCATTTACCACTTGTATTGATTAATTTGCATACCTTCGATGTCTTTACATTTGCGATCGAATCTTTCAATTCGAAGAAAAACGAAAAAGAAAAATCTCGACTAATCATTTGAGAATAACCAACATCGTTTTTTCTTTGTAACAATAGAAAATTCTATTTGACGATGAGTAAATCTCTTGGGATAAACATATTGATTAGAAGATGCTTGACTAAATTCTCTTGTTTTGCATGCGTTTATTGTTCGTCTTAAACATCTTCTAACATGTAATCGAACCCAAGGACGTTGCGTGTCGAATCTATTTTTCTATTCACGATCTAATATTCTTGCTCTAAACTAATTAGTTTCAATTTAACTATTCTTTTGTATATTATTCTTGTTCGTGTACGAGTTCGTTTAGTAGTTTTTCGATGAATAGATATGGTGCAAATGTGATTTTGTTGTTATTGTTGAGAAAGAAAAAATGAAGTGAGAAAATTTATATCAGAAGAGAAAAATAACAAAACGAGAAAATAAAAGGACGAAGAAGAAGAAAAAAAAGAGATGATTTGAACTGTACAAAGACACAGGGGGGGATTCGAACATTTTAATCTTCAGTTGATACGGATAAACCATGAAATGAAACATCTTCCCGTTCGAATACAGACGATGTTGCATCGGCTTGAACTTGTACAACTAAATGATGACTTGTCGGTTGATTCAACGATGTTTCACTATATCCAAATGAACATTTTCGATGGCCATTTCGATCGAAACGTTTACGTTTATTCGGTTTATTACTATTTGCTGAACGATGATTATTCTGATGGAGTTGTCCGCCTGTTGTCGTGTGATGTAAACCACTTGAATCCGTCGTATTCGTTGAACTTGTTCGAAGTTTCATTCGACAACATTTAAATAGATTATTTCTTAAACGTCTCAAACGTGATAATAATGAACCATCATTGGGTAAATAAGCCAAATCAGCTGGATTCATCGGCTTGCCAATAATACAGTGAAGAACTGCATGAAGAAAATTAACCATTTCGGACCGAAATTCTTTGGCTGTCGTTGAATAAATAATAATATTAACTGAATGATTAAGATTCATGAGAATAATACAAATAATTTTAATTAAAACTAAGACTGTCTGTCGATAGATATCATTTTTATCTTGAAAATATCCCGATACACTTAGAAAGATAACAATCGGCGCAGTTAAACTAATGAAAACAAGATTGACAGTGATTAACATCACAGATATATTTCGACGACGACGTGAACGACGTGCTGATGTTGAACCAGCTCGATTCGACGAACGAACAAGCGTTAGAATAATAATTATTGTACAAGCGATCATAGCTTAAAAACAAACAAACAAGAATAATAATAATAATACAAAAAAACGAACAAGATCTAATCGTACCTGTAAATGGTATGAAAACATTCATAGCTAAATCAATCCATGCCCAATAAACATACAAATTTTCGAGTTCTTTGGAATTTTCTAATGAACATTGAATAACATTGATATCGAATGGTGGAAGTGTATTTTGATTGATTGTTATTGAATTGTCGAATGGATCTTGTATTGTTGTTTCGCCGTTGAGTGATTGAGCTGGCGGTGGTGTAAACGACTCGTAGGCTAATGATGAATCACCGGGATTATTTCCGATAACAATATGATTACTTGATGAATCCGAAAATGTATCCATAAATGAAAGTGAAACGTGATGATGAGCAAACGTTTTTGCTGATAGGAAATTTTCAAGTGCTGTATCATTGTGAAGTATTCGTTGTGGACGATTATCTGTATTAGTTTGTTGTTGATTTTTTTGTTTAATTGATTGATTATCGTAGAGAAAAAAGTGACTATTTAATACTGCAAAAAATAAGCCAAGTATAAATGTAACCAGAACTGAATGTCGTGGTTTTGTCCATGTTTTAGCTAGACGAAGATATTTGGCTGATATGACACGATCGATACTAACAGCGACCAAGATCCAAGATGAATATTGTGGAAGAAAATAAATGCAAAATGCAAATAATTTACATGGAAATGATTCATTTTGAATGTCGTAATTAAAATGATAGAGTGAAATGAAATTAACGCAAAATGTTATGATCACTGCGAGATCGACAAGAGCGAGACAAGCTAAATAACAGAATGTTGAATAACGTCTCATTGCTGCACGTATGAGCACACAAAATGAGAGTAGATTGCCAAATGTACCCAATACGAGTATGAGCACCGGATAGATTTTGAGTAAGAGAAATATGGACGTATAAAGTCTTTGGGTTGCAGGATCGAATAATGAAAGAGTCGCCGATGATGGTAAACCACCAAAATTCTCGACTAATTCATCGGTGTTCCCAGTCGACATGTATATTCGAAAGAAATTGATTTAAATCAGCAAACATGATGAAATTCGTTTTGCTTTTGACCGTTGAATCATATCTTTGAAGAAGAAAATTAGAAAAAGAAATCGAGTTTATTAGCAAAATATGCTGAGAAAGAAATAGAAATATATCTGTAATGGATCGGAAAAGAGTGATTTTATGTCAAGAGAAGGAGAAATAGTTAAATAACTACTCTATATGTTTTCTTCTTCTTCTTCTTTTTTTCGAGGTTCAGTGAGAAAAAAAAAATCAGAGGAGAAACGTAGCCGAGAGGAAAAAAATTATATCATTGCAAAATGTCAAATACGTTTTCATGTGAAGATTGATGATCAAAAGAAAATCTGTTTCTTGTTTTGCTGATCCAAAGTATTATCCGTAATATTCTTTTTTAATTAGAATGTATATGTAAGCAAGTATGCTTAATGTCATTAAATAAAGTAGTTCAAAAGACGGATGAAAAAAGAAACAAGAAGGCAGATATTCAGTAACGTTTTTTTTTCACAAATATGAAAGAAAATTTTTTCAGATAAATACTATAGCTAAGATTGCATATACATGCAATCCATTCTTAATCGTATGCCTTTAAATAGATGTGCGTGCGTCAATGATATCTTTGAATTTTATGGTGTCTCTCTCTCTTCCTACGATCTGTTGACAAATGAAGTGATACGTTCTTATCTAACTAGTCGAGACTCATCATTGTAAAACTTTTTTTTTGTGTGCTGTTTTTGTTCTTTAAAGAGAAAGCGGCGATGATAGATTAAAACCATGTTCTCGGAAATCATGCTCATTCCAGGCCGATTCAATTAGTTGATAGTGATGTCACTTCATCAAACAAGAAATTTTTTTTTCTTCTCTCTTTCAGGGAAAATGTAATTTCGAATTGAAGTCTCGTTTTTGGCGACTAAACGAGCGTACTCACTTGTTCGCTAACGCCTCATTAAGAGATTTGAATAGACGAAATCGATGAGCTATCGAATGAGCATGAGAAAAGAAAACGGAAAAAAAGAAGAAGAAGAAAAGCTGTTGAAAATATCTACTCGAACTGAAGAGAACTAATCGCTCGCAAATTTATCGATAATTTATTTTTACTTCTTTCTTCTTATTTTTTTTCTCTTTCGAGTCTCTTTTATATTAACGATGAATTGATAATAGAATATTTCATTTTCCCCTTTTTCTTTTTTCTCCTTCTTCTTCTTCTTCTTCTTCGAGTTTTTATTTTGTTAGACAATGATATAAATAGTTAAGAGAATTAAATGAAATCTAATAGAAAATGAAAAGAAAGAAAGAAAGAACGAAAGAAAATATTGTTGATTGATACGTTTTGTGGACGAACTAAAGTTGACTTGTCAACACAAGATTAGATACATAAGAAAAGAAGAAGAAAAAAAAGAAAAGTAAATCGTCATTGACGTGTGATACGTCTAACTCAATAGATCAGTAGATGACAAGTTATTTCTATTAACACACCCCTACACTCTATCTGATGATTAACTACGTCGAAAGTTTTGATTGATAAAAACTATTTGGTGGAAAGAAGAAAATAGAATGGCGAAAACCGGTTGAACTTGAAGAGTATTATTTTCCTATTCATTTCTTTTTTGTTGCGCTTATTACTGATCGTATGTTCCTCCTGCTGATAAGAATTCGAGTTGAATCTCATTCTTATCCACGATGACGTTTTCACTCGACGTATCTGCAAGACTAATCCCATTCAATTTTTTTGTTCATGCGTGTGCTTCTTCTTTTTATTAAAAAATACTACTTCTTTTCTTGTTTTGTTTTCTCCTCAATTTCTGCTAACATCGATCGTAAATAAGAGAAAACATCGCGCAAATCATTTTTGATGGGATAATCAAAATCAATCGGACTTTATTCAAAACATAGAGAGACTTCTTCTAATTGGAATTGAACAAAACAAAAAATGCATGCGAACACAACTCGATGGAAAACAACATGACTGACAGAGACAATAATAGTAATCCAAATCAGTAGGATCGAACGTCTAGGGAATAACAACGATGATGAGTAGTTTCGCAAGCTTTATGAAGGAAAAGAAGAAGAAGAAAAATCAACAAACAATCAAAACAAAAGGAAAACATATTGAAAAAAATGTCGTACAAACTTAATGCATATTTGAACAAGAAAAGAGAAGAGATCAGTTTTCTACTATCGATCGTGATTCGTACAAGATCAAAACGACAATAAACAGAAATAAGAAAAAGCATGATTTCCGGTGTATCATCGTGTCGTTTTTTTTCTATATTAATTTTTCTTCGTTTTTTCTTTCTTCTACTTCAATCAGCAGACATTTTGATTACCTAGACGAGTTCGTTTCTTTTGCAAGAAAACCCAAGACATGTCGACCTACAATTTCTAGTATTGAATAAAGATTGCTAATTTGAGAGTCAGTCTTTTGTTGAACATACACTGAGTATCTCATCACAGTTGTTAATCTCACGAGAATCCAACATACACAAATACACAAAACATGTTAACACAATTGATTACCTATTATATTGGAATCTGCTTCGTTTACTTTGCTTTTTATCAATACAAAATAAGAAATAAGTAAGGCTAATACAGAATATAGGAAACAAACTACACTTAGATTGCGATTATTTATTTGTCTATATTCCACATCGTTTCGAGCCCTCAAGTCATTCAGAATAGAGAAAAAGAGCGAAGAATAAAAAAAACGAAGAAGAAAAAGAAGAAGAAGAAGAATGAATGATACGGAAAAAGCACATGAGATAATTAATTTCTCTCTTCTTCTTCTTCTTCTTCTTCGTCTTCTCAAATGAAAGACGCCAAAAATCACTTATAAAATAAAAGCAAAAAAAGAAGAAGAAGCATAGGAAAATTAGAGAATAGAAATCAACAATGAGACAGAATGATAAACAACATGACACTTTTCGATTAAAAAACTTGTTGACATCGTAATTAGCCGCACGATTACATTGTCAAAGTAAAGTAAAATCGCTTTGCCTATACGGTTTGTCTTCTTCTTCTTGTTTTCCTTATTAGTTCCAAGCAATCTACTGATATTGTTAATGAAAGAGATGAAATGAGATGGAGAAGACGTGACAACCAACTAAATCGTGAATGATAAGACATGACAGCAAAAAACAACAAATCTTTAAAAATGAATAAGTTAAAGAAAAACAAACGATAAAATAATCGTTTGATTATGAACAAAGTTTGTCTGTTCTTTTCAACGCTCGATACAACGCACTTGCTCTCTCTCTCTCTTTCTTTTGTCAAAAAAGAAAAGTAGATTTCGCAAAACTAAGATGACATTGACAAAGATGATAGAATAAGTTGTTTAATGTAGCATAAAGTGTGTGTCTAGCTGATCAGCAGATAATTACATGTTGCCTTTTTTAATTGTGTTTTTTTAGAAAAATAAGATAATCAAATATTTGAGTAAATACTGGCGAGAGTGAGAAAAATCGATAAAAGCTATTATTTTGTTTTATTTCGATGACAATTTGATTTCAAACGAACGACAAAAGAAAAGAGAAAAATAAAAGACATGACTGGAAAGAAGAAGAAGGAGAATAATAAATACGTTTTGTCTTGACGTAAGAGTCGTTACCCTCGAGCGACACGTATGAACAAGTCTTCAAGATTCAATTACGTTCGATTAATTATTCGATTTCATTCTCGTCTTCTTAAAAACGTCGGCAAACATTCAGCCAATACAGTTCAATCGTGAAAAAGTTCTTATCTACCTGTTTCTTTCGCTTCTCTCTCTCTCTCTCTGGCATATACTTGAGATGTATATTACTTTTATCGTTAAACATGAACGCAACTTCTATTTTTTGAAATGTTTTAATGTTTTTCAAATCAATTATTTTCAAATGACATTAATGACCTATTTTGAATACACAACAAACAGGTGTGACATTCAATTGTTTTCCTTGTTTCAAAGTCTGAGAAAGAAGACGGTTTTCTAATACTTCTTAGGGCATTTTTCTTATGTCTCATCATACTTCATCGAAAAGAAAAGCTTAAAAATCAGAATATGTCTTTAATCTTCTCCATTTTTTTTTACTAAAGCAAAAGGATGATTATTAATGAAGGACCAACACTTCGATTCCTTCCTTTCCTTTTTGTATTTGAGACAACAACAACAACAACAAAAAAAAATGGAATTCATCCGATCATCATTATAACCATGATCGTCATCAATCGTGCGCGCACAGAGAGACAAAAGAAACGACGAGAAAAAACGACGAAGAAGCAATATTCAAAATCGTTTTCTTTCTTTCTCTATTCTCGAGTTTTTTTTTCTTCACTCATCCTATTATTCTCTCTATTTCTAACCTACATCTGCCCACTCAAAACCAACCTTACAAATAGATCGTACTTTTCGGTTGAAACAACACTCAATGAAAACGGAAAATGTATATGATAATAGTTTCTTTTGTTATCTTCTATTTATACATCGATCTGTTTTTATATCTTGATATATGATTCCAGACAAAAAGAAACATAAAGATCAATTCTTCTCGTTCTTTTTTTTGTTGTCCTTGGCTATTTAAATAGAAGAATAACAGATTTAATTGCATATTTGGCTAACGATGAGAAATAGGAATCGAACTGTATGCGGGTCTTTCTGTTCTAGTTTAGAGGATCACATTTAATCTCAAGAAAAAGCAAATGTCAAATCCTCCTAATGATATGCAGAACTGATATTTTCGAGCAAACTTATTCTCTCTTGACGGTTAATCAGTTTAACAGAGCATTCGAATCAAGACATGTACTTGAGGATAAAAATCTTTGGAGAATTCAATGATCATTTTCAATATGTTGAACTCGGAATGAATATAAATATAAATCTACATTGCATAAATACTTATTTACATCGGGAAAACAAGTTTATGCAAATCGAACTCGATTAATCATATTTATTTCAAAAACTAATGCGAAAATTAGATTTTCAACAAAAGAATGAACAATTCAAAAGAAAACGAATTTTTGTCAACGAAGAAAACACAAGGGAATTACAGACTACTTATTGTTCTACTTACGGTATCTGTATAGATGAAGTCTTACTTCTCTCGAGTCTGTCTATCGGAACAGATCAATTTACATCTATCGTTAAATCGGACAATCGATTAATAATATTAACTCCAGACAAAATTCTACACGTGTATGAGTCGATTTCTGTTCATCGACAAATTGATCCGATTTTTGGACACGACATAGACGTACTTCAAAAACGTTTTCTATCTTTTGTTGTTTGCGCTCTCATTTAAGTCTAAGTACTTACTAACAATCGTCGTCTTTAGTACATCTTATCGTCGATAAAAATTCGGGTTATCTGCCTTATGTTTTCTTTTCATTCAATGAGGCGTAAGAAAGGACGTATTTCTATGAAGAACGCTCGCCAATAGAGATTGTCAGAGAAAAAAAACGAGAGTCTCTACAGAAAATCAATTTGATGATGACAACATTCGATAGAATAGAGTGGAAATGAAAAAGAATATGCTTGTCATGTTTTTTGACGAATAGTTGTCTAATGTGTTAAGGAGTCCATGAAAAAAGAAGAAGAAGAATGAAGAAAAATCGGATCACATGTGCTACGATTCTATCTTAATCTTTTTTTTTTACTATTAATCCGGACTAATGATACATCGATTCCGAACGAAAACGTTGATCGTTTTTCTTTATCAACTAATTAAAAGACTTGTCGAGTTCGAGGATTTTTCAATGATGCATACTTGCGCATGCGAATTCAAATGAGTATATTGTGTGATCATCATATTTTCTCGTGCATCGACAAGAACTCTTTAGTTAGTGTAACAAAAGCGATCTATCAAAGAGTTAAACATGAGTAAATTGGTGAAACGTTTTTTTTTTATTTTATTTATTTCAACAGAAACTAATTTGATTATTTTCTTACGAACGACTGTTTGGATTTATTCAAGTGAAAAATCATCATTTCGTTTAGATTGTTGCTCAAAGAAATCCATTGTCTTAAGATTTAAGTGCAATTCAAGTAAACTTTTATCTTTAAACAGTTTCTAACTATTAATGATGTCGAATAAATAATTAGTTTGATACATGAAGACATTTTGCCGAAATATTATTCTCATTTTGTGCTCGTTGATGTAGCGACAGTAGTCGTTTGCTTCGACTCGGCTGTCTTCTATATCATTATTTGGTGCAATGAGAAAGATAAACAAACAATGAATATACCAGATGGATAAATGGGTTTTTTTAAGATAAAAAACGAGAGAAAATGTCTAAATCAGCGTATTTCACAGTATGTTAAATAGGATCGTTGATGTTAGAAAGTTTATCTCGACACAAAAAGCAAGAATACAAGCGAAGTGAACTCAAAATTCAATTAAACAAAATGCTAGAAATGCTACTTATCTACATGAATTTGACTGGAAACATCTGTTTTCCAGTGAATACTATTTATTTCGAATTAGAAGATACAAAAATAAAATTCATATCTCAATTAATTGTGTTTTCTCTGCTTCAAAGAATTCATTCATAACATTCGAATAGATTAGTTTTTCCTTCGTCGTTCTCTTTTCAAGCAGAAATTGTTATCGAAAAGAGACAAACAATAATATTTCATCAACAATTTACTTGTTTTACATTAACGAGTAATAGAAATTGAAAAATTGTTTTTATGCTCGAGAAAATGGGCTTGTCATGCGTGTACGTGTCCATAAATGTAACAATATATCGAAGTTGATCTTTGCTATTGACAAAACGACGCAATACCATTGTATGTTACAGAAAAACTTGTCTCGACATTTGATCTTTGGAGTTCAATAGACAAAAACGGACATGTTGTTTTATTTTAATTTTTGAATTCTCAATTAAACTCATTGATAAAACAACGAATAGTGTACTAATTATTCTGCATTTTTAATAAGATTAAAGGTTAAATATACAAATATAGATGTGCGCGTGTCTTGAGGGAGGCAGACAGTGGCATTCATAGAGAGGGTCTTCTCGTTTTTTAACCTGAATTTTTAACTGAAGGAGAGAGAAATGTCGAAATAATCTGATTATGTTATTTTTAATTTCGATTTTAATCTGTAAAAAAAATTATAATTATGAATTATTACTGTCAAAAATCATATCATTAATAAAATTGAATCAATCTAATTAACTGTTTGTCATTTTTTTTCTCGGAAAGAAATAACCAAAAAAAGAAAGAAAGAAAAAGTCGTTCGAAATAATCTTTATTGGCTTAAACATTTATTATTCTCATGGAAAAAAACAAATCGTTGCTGATTCACATAAAAGCTGTCATGTCTATTATTGCTAAAAGAACAGAATGAAGAGAATTTCATAATCACTATTCCTCAGAAAATGTAAAAATAATTTGGATGTGCATATGTCGTTCTTTTTTCCAAGTTGGAATTTTTCGCTTATTGTTGTTTTTTTTCAACTACCTAGGAAGTGATTCGCAGAATCATTGAGATGCGCATATTTATACGACAGAAAACACGTCAGACATTTAAAACTGAGAATAAATTTATCCACGATGGCGATGTTTAATCAAACTAATTTCGATGTACGAGCATTTGGTAAAACTGTGTCGATTCCGGATACACCGATAGCTAAAATTATGTATTATATTGATTGTGTTTGTACGGTTATTGATTATAACGACCGAGATATTCAACGATATCGAAATTATTCGAATTGGGCAAATATGTCTGACGAAGAGGATCGATTGATTTTTATCTTAGCTTTGGCATTATCGCCTGACGAATTGGAAAATAAAGCCTTTTTTAACAAACCTGAACTTTGTCCCGGTGCAAACAATCAATTTTATGAAATTGGTCAAGTTAGAAATCAATTCCTAGTCGTTCAATCGATTATTATCGGTGGTCGACAAAGACAAGTCAAAAAAATCATGGCTTATAAACAAGCATGGATAACAAATAATTACTACGAACCTATGCGAGCTTTAGCTTTTCGATTCAGTCCAGAAGGACAACGACAAGAAGCTCTGCAACGACAATTAGTCTCTCAAGCTTGTACTATTTCATAAAACAGCTCAATTTCTCTCGTCAAATATGAACACGTTTATTACACAAAACCTTTGTGATAACTGTTTGTTGAATTACTCATTATTTAACATATTAATACAGAAAAAAAAACAGTAACCTTTTTTATATCAAATAAATAAATAAATGATTAGTGTGAGAACACTTTACCATATGCTCGATGACTTTGAATGTGGCGCACGAGAGAAGAAAGGTATGTTTCCATTTAATCGAACACATTTTATTCGAATGAAAATGAGTCATTTTATATTTGTAAAAACAAGTGACATTTACAAAATAAACGATTACTGATTCTATAAAAGAAAAAGAGAAGAGAAAAACAACTTGTATAATTGCACGTCAAATCAACAAGTTTTTTTTTTCTTCTTTTCTATCTATTTTTCTTTTTGGCAGGTGCACAAACGTATAGTTTTACTTTATCAAATCATTTGTAAAACGATCTTTTAAATATTGGAATAAGTTTTCTTCGGCGTCTAGACAAAAAGTCCATTTCGTTTGAACGACAATTTGAAAATCAACTGACGTCACATCAGTTAACTTAACAGATCGATTTCATTTGTTATTTTTTCACATGTTTATTACAACGAACAATTAATATTGTAGATAAAAGAAAACAACATCGAGTAAATGTTACTTCACTTGTTTTTTATTATTATTATTATCAATTGATATGTTTATAGATCACGAAAAGTTTTCGTTTTTGTTTTTGTATCAAATCAAAAAATAAGTATTCATATTTCTTTTTTTTTCTTTGATTATCGAGTTCTCATTTTCATGACCATGATGATTCTTATTATTCCACCCAGCTGCTGCTCGAATACGACAAACAAAAAGTCAATCTGTTCGATAAATGACTTTTTTTTTATCGTATTGAGTTTTGTTTGTATAAAATCATCGATAGATAGAGAAAAAAGAAGAGAGAGAGAGAGCGAAAGAGTAGAAAAAACAACAACAAGAAACAAACGAAATAAGAAAAGTAAAGTCATTCGTTCTATGATTTTTCGTCGAAATCGACTGGTTGTTGTGAATATATAAACATTTATATTTGAATATATATATTTACGTGTGCGTTTGTGCGTGTGAAACGAAATAGAATAGAGGAAAAATGAAAAAAGCCTTGGCGTTCTATATCAATTGGTGTTTTTGTTTATCTTCAAGACGTGGTACCGCATACAAATTTCCAACAGGTTTGATTTGTCTTCAGGTTTTCTTAGTCATAAAACAAAAATAATCGAAATATTGTTGTTTAGTGAATTTTTCAGATAAATAAATGTATTCGTCCGAACAAAAGACTACGAACAGTAATAATTCGATTCGAAACGCGTTATTCGACGTTGCTGTACAGTTAAGTGTGCCGAGTGTTTCATCAACAGTTACAGCAGCGACTAAATTACGTGCTTATTCGACGACCGAAGAAACCATCTTCGAATCTCGTTCTCGTTCGACTTCGACGACTAATTCGCGATATAGTCTTTCGTCAGGTTGGAATAACCTTTCTCGACATTCTGATTTAATCAAACCCAAAGTTTTACGTGATGTGGCTTCACAAACAGCGCAAATCTTATCAGCAGATGATACGTTTCATCAATCAGTCGATCATCATTTCGAATTAACATTAGACAATAACAATAATCCAACGATGATCTCATCGATCTCAGATACATCCAAAGAATATCTATCGGTCCCGAAACATCATAAATATTCATTTTCACCTAGTACATCTCCAACACGGCATGGAAGATCATTTAAAAATACTTTACTCGGCCTTTGGCAAGGTTTAAATAGTGATGAAGTTCGGTCGGCAGCATCCTCACCTATTGATCCCAAATATTTCGAAGAACGTGTTCGAATCGTACGTTCAATATGAAAAACAATTTCGTTGATATTTGTTTTTCTCTAGAGTACTCCTAGTTGGAAAATCTTCACTAAAGTTGTGACTTCTCTACTTACATTTACACGAACGAAAAAAGGACGATATGAATGGATTCAATTAGTTGGTCATCCCGGAACATTCAAAGAAGGTTTTCATGATGGTTTTGTTCTTAAAGAACTCTGTGAACATGAACGACATTGTTGTGAATTACTTCAACGTGATCTACTCAAAAATTTCGTGCCGAAATATAACGGAACTGTTCAAGATGAAGAAGGAAAATGTAATTCGACAAAACAAAAAAATGAGAATGAATGATTTTCTTTTTCGTTTCGTGTTAGTATACATCGAAATGGAAGATTTATTAGCATCATTTCATGAGCCTTGCATTATGGATTGCAAAATTGGCGTACGAACTTATTTAGAAGAAGATCTTGATAAATCAGAACGAGATCCTGAACCCAGATCGGTAGATTTTCATGAAAAGAAAATGTTTTGTCATCAATTGATATTTGTTTTTAGGATCTTTACCAGAAAATGATTGCAATTGATCCATTAGCACCAACAGACAAAGAAAATGAACATAAAAAACTGTTGAAACCTCGTTATATGATCTGGCGTGAAAGTTTAAGTTCAAGTCAAGAATTAGGTTTTCGTATCGAAGCAATTAAAGTATTGAAATCGAATAATACGGAAAAGATACAAAATCAATCGACGTTTTCTTTTTTTCTTCGTAGAAAACTCGAGGTTTAATGTCAAAAGAATTTCAAAGAATTAAAGAACGAGAAGATGTAAGAAAACAATTACTCGAATTTATTGGCCATTCAATACCACGTGCTGTAAACGAATTGGATTTCATTAATTCAAACGAAAAGATTTTCTCTATTTTGTTTTGTTTTTTTTCCTATTCAATAGACTCGATACATAAATCGTTTAATCGAACTACGTTCAATAACTGTTCGTTCGAAATTCTTTCAAACACATGAGGTTTGCTTCGAACGAATTCGTTTCTTTTAAGAGAAAATTCAAATTTGTCGATTTCATAGTTAATCGGTTCATCACTTTTATTTGTTCATGATGCAACAAAAGCATCGTTATGGATGATCGACTTTGGTAAAACTCGTTTATTGCCTGCTGATATTCAAATAACCCATAATAAACCATGGATCCGTGGAACACATGAAGATGGCTATTTAATTGGTTTAGATAATTTAATTTCACTTTTTCAGGACATAATCAATGAACTAAAAATATCTTTAGTTTCGAATTAAATATCGATTTTTGGTGTTTGTATATATATAGAGAACCAAAAAAAAAAAAACGAAATATTCTTTTTATATTTATTTATCTCATAATGAAAAGCAGCGATTCGAAAATGAAATAGCAACAGAAGACGAAAAGAGAAAGAGAAAAATTGTGATTATCTTATTCTAAAAGATTCATGTTATGAATGGATATTTTTTAAAAGTGAAGGTTGAGAGAGAGAGAAATATGAAGGCCTTCGAACAAAACAACCTACAAATTTGTTATGATTTATCATGAAGACAATGAAAAAACAAAATGCACTACTTTCAATGCCATTTCATGGATAGCTTCGATTGCCATTTCGTGTAAGAGTGGCATTTGAATTTATTTTCGACGAAAAGAAACAAAATGTGTAAACGAATTATTTCTCATTGTCTATCAATGATTTTATTTGTTGGCATTATCATATGCATCAGTAAGATTATTATTACCAATTGATCATTTGTGTGAAATGTTTGCGCCGATGTTTTCGATATTGTTCTGTCAAATTTTCGTTCTAATTTCATTGCAATTCTTTTTCATTGATTGTCAAACGACAACTCCGCCGCCAAGTCGTCAACATTGGGATTATGAACGAGAAGGTCCTGATGCATGGCATCATCTATTCGATACATGCGAAGGCGAAGGACAATCACCGATCGATATTCGAACATCGTCTGTTAAATATGATTCACATCTTCAACCGCTCACTCTCAATGGATACCAGTCGAATGCATCGACTTACTCATGGAATTTCACTCACAATGGTCACACGATTGTAGCTTATCCGCCACCATTAGCTCGTCTATCGATGAGTGGCGGTGGTTTGCCCGATGTTTTCTATTTACTTCAATTTCATTTCCACTGGGGTTTCAATGCGTTTCAAGGTTCAGAACATACGATCAATGGACATAAATATCCTCTTGAAGTTCATTTTGTTCATCGAGCACAATTCGGTAATACACTGGCCGTACTTGCCGTACTATTCGATCGTCAACGTGATGATAATCCGTATTTAAATGATTTGTTACAAGCTATCAATCGTACTGTTAACACAACAACAGCTTTCGAACAACAGATTGATTTCAGTCGACTTCTTCCAACCTCGCCAACGCCTCGTTTTTATCGTTACAATGGTTCGCTTACGACTCCGCCATGTACCGAAGGTGTTATTTGGACAATCTTAACACGAACTGTTCCGATTTCATCGTATCAACTACGTGTTTTAACGAATAATATTATTCCGTTTAATTTTCGACCACCACAGAAACTCTATTCTCGAAAAGTCTATGCAAATTTTCGGCCTGAACTTCATGAAGGTGGTGGCGAAGAAGAAGGCGATGAAGGCGAAGGTGGTGGTCATCATTCATCAGCATCACTTGTTTCTACGAAATCGACACATCTATTTCTTTCATTGTTTATTATTTCTTTGCGAGTCTTTTTCAAATGAAAAACATCCGTCGATTATCAGCTTTCGAATAGCAATGATTAGTTAATATTTGATTATTTTTCTTAGTTAGATTGTAGGTTTTTATTTATACTTTTGCGTTATTTTCAATAAATATATAATACAATAGACTTTATATTCGATGTTTATGTTTTTAACATGCACTGATCTTTAATCAATGTTTGGCAAAGGTCGTTTCTTTTCTCACAAAGGTAAATAAGTGTATTTGGATTCATTGTGCTTCATAATGACAGAAGCAAAACCAATAAAGCGAAAATTTTCTTTTTTTTTCTTTTCTTTTCTATAGTCATGATGACGAAGCATGTTTATCGTGTCTATATAAGAAACAGTCGATAGTCTAGTGCATCATACTATTTTAAGAAAAACAAAAACAAAAGATGGCTCCTATTCAAAATGCGGCTGTAATTTTTGCTGAAATACCAACTGGTTATCCCGAAGCTGGTAAACATATTAAGTATGTCAAGGATCGAACTATCGATTTGGACACGGTTAATTTACAAGGTGGAGTTGTGACTAAAAATTTAGTGATATCGATTGATCCTTATATGCGAGGTCGAATGAGAAAAGCTGAGACTAAAAGTTACGTCGATGCATTCGCGTTAAATCAACCATTGAGCAATTTTTTCGTTGGAAAAATTGTTAAATCTGATAATAGCAAATTTCAAGTTGGCCAATATGTTTACGGTTTTGGTTCATATGAAGAATATACAGTTCATAGCAAAGAACAAACCGACAGTTTTTATATTTTATCTGATGAACAATTGAAACTTGGTTTATCTTTGACAACTTGGGTTGGAGCTGCTGGTATGCCAGGACAAACAGCTTATTACAGTTTTTATAAAATTGGCGAACCGAAAAAAGGCGAAACCATTTTCATTACTGGTGCTTCGGGAGCTGTCGGACAAATTGTTGGACAACTTGGTAAATAAATTCTCGTTTTTTTTTTCGTTATCTTTTATTTTATTCTTTTATCTTTAAAAAGCTAAACGTGAAGGATTGAAAGTAATTGGTTCAGCTGGTTCCGATGATAAAGTTCAATGGCTTAAAAACGAACTCGGATTCGATCACGCATTTAATTACAAAACAGCCAAAGCTAAAGAAGAATTAACTAAAGTTGATCCATTGAATATTTATTTTGACAATGTTGGTGGTGATCAATTAGAAGCTGCTCTTGATGCTGCAGCTAATAATGCTCGATTCATTGAATCAGGCATGATTTCACAATACAACGAACAGGATGCTCATGGAATTCGAAATCTAATTCAAATCGTTGCTAAACGAATTAAAATGCAAGGTTTCGTTATACTTGATCAAGCAAAAAATGAAAGTTTTCACAAAGAATTCTATTCAACTGTACCAAAATGGATCGCTAATGGTGAATTAAAAGTCAAAGAAGATATTACCCAAGGTTTAGAACAAGCTCCTGCCGCAATTGTCGGTATTTTCAAAGGCGCAAATTTTGGCAAAGCTGTCATTCAAATTGCTGAGAACTAAACATTGTCGTTTTTTTTTTATAGTTTTTTTCAAATAAAACATTTATGCATTTATCCCAAGAAAAATGTCCTTAAAAGGTCTTGCCAATTAGTAGACAAGTTCTTGGTGATATGAAAGGCATATATCAGTCGTGATCCCTCGAGAATTCTCCGGAGTGTTTTCTTGTTTTGTAATAAATAGAATTTGACAGACGTATTATTAACTTTTGTTCGTTAATCGTACTTCGTTATTATCAAGGACCTCGATTCATCGGAACAATTGTTATTTTGTCTTTTGTCCGAATCCATTCGTCATCTCTACATTTTTGGCCTCGACCTTTTGATTGAGATTGCATGTGGCCGTACATATCACGTATTAATAGCCTTTTCTCTTCTATTATCTCTCTCTCTCGCTCTCTTCTGATGTCAAACCAAGTATCCTTCGTATTCAGTATATCAATCAACTTTTCTCCTCAACAGAAGACATACATTGGGTCGCTCTTTTTTTGATTCTCTGTATCTTCCGTGCTCAAGCAATATGTATCGATTTACGATTTTATTCTTTTTTTATTTGATTATCAACTGTGGAAATGCTACGTCAATACCGATTGGCAACGGTACTGGTAGATCTACTCGAATTTATCCGAAAAAAAAATATCATAATCAAAATTCTTTTAGATGCAAATGTAGTTTCAAACGGAAAGACGAATAATACGTGTAAAACCGATGATGGACGAAGTAAGTTTTGTTCACAATTATCTTCAAAATATTTCACGTTCAATTCATTAGTTGAAATTCCTTTGAACAGTAAACTTCGTTCGGGTCTAAATCTCTGTCAAGGTAAAACTCAAATAACAACAAAAAAAACTAAACAATCAACAAAAAATAATCATTTGCATATAGTTTGTACTTGTACAATGGGCGGTTTTCAATGTGAAGATCAATGTGAAACAATTCAAGCATCGACTTCGATTGGTACATCAACAGGTATCCTACTTTCAAGCAAAAATCTTTGAATTGATCCTAACTAATCAATATAGACAGTAGTACTGCGTCGATCTCAAGTTCATCACTTGATCCATCGAGTACTTCGTCTACAGCAGCATCTGCTAGTCAAATTAATACAAATCCATTGAATCCGACAGGAACAAGTTCAACGTCATTGAGTGGAGGAGTTTTTGGCAATGAGACTTTCGGAATAAATGGCAGCGGATTATGTGCAATTCCAACTGCACGAGAATATGCATTTGTTGATTGTAGTGAAGTTTATTTAGCTGGCCAACGAACGACAGGAATTTATGAAATTTGGTAAAAAGATTTTGATTTTTCAATGAAGAGAAAATTCGGTTTGTTTGTTTGAAGGCCTCAAGCAAGTTCAAAACCATTTCGAGTTTTATGCGATATGGATACGGATGGTGGCGGTTGGACCGTCATTCAACATCGTGGTGATTACGCTCGTCAATCAAATTTTTTCGTTCCTTGGTCTTCATACAAACGAGGTTTCGGCGATTTAGCTCGTGATTTTTGGCTTGGCAACGAAAAAATTCATTTGCTAACCAATCAAGACGAATATCGTCTTCATATCGACATGGAAGACTTCACTGATCAAACTCGTTTCGTCGAATACGAATGGTTTTTCATCACAAACGAACAAACAAAATACACACTCAATCTCGGCCGTTATATGGCTTCGTCGACGGGCGGTGATTCGTTTTCGTACAATCGTGGAATGAGATTTACGACACGAGATCAAGATAATGATCAATCGATGTCGAGTCAATGTGCAGAAAATTATAAAAGTGGCTGGTGGCACGCCGGATGCACTTTAGTGAATCTCAATGGACTTTATCTACGTGGAAATGATTCGACAGCAACGGGAGTCTTTTGGAACAATTGGTTAGGCGCGAAATATTCGTTGAAATCGTGCTCGATTAAAGTTCGACCGACGAATTTTAATACGGAAATGCTTTCTTAACCATGGAATCTCTCGATTATCGAAATAAAAAACATACATGCATAAATTTTTCTTTTTTGTATATTGTTTCATTTTATTAACTAACAAATAAATAAATGACAAGTAGAGAAAGGAAATATTCGACATTAGATCGTTCGATCGGTGCGTCTGGCTCAGTCAACTGATGAAAGGAAAAGTGCATAAATGTGTTGCGTTCTACGCTGACTTCGTCTTATTCTGTCCTATCTGATTCATAATCAATATTACTAAATAATGACTGACTGTCTCATTTTTATTTCATCATAAAAAAATCAATCGAATTCGATATTTTTAGATAACTATTCGTTCGAAATCAACCGTTTAAATCAAACGGTTTTCGAAGATGGTCTTCGAAAATATAGTCGTCTATCTGCTCGATCGATATCTCGGTGATTATATCGAAAATTTAGACACAAAAAAGTTCAAAATCGATCTATGGTCAGGTAAAATATTTCATTTCAATGACCAATAAATCTTGTTTATCGACAAAATTTTAAGGAAATGTTGTCTTAGAAAATCTCTATTTAAAACCAAATGCACTGGTACGATGAAAATATTTTCATTTTTAAGAAAATCAATCGATTTGTTTGCTTTGATTTCGAAGGCGGATTTAAATTTGCCAGTGACAATATCGATTGGTTATCTGCAGAAATTAACTCTCCAAGTTCCATGGAAAAATCTCTACACTCATCCGACAAAGGCCACTGTTGAAGGACTTTTCCTTTTAGTTGTACCGAAGACAGGTGAGACGAGTTGTTGGCTTTTGTTTTCTATCATTGAATTTGATTGTAGAGGTTGCATATGACGCACAACGAGACGAGAAAGAACAACATGAAACAAAAATGCGAGAAGTCAAAAAAGTCGAAGAACTTCGAAAAGAAAAAGAAGCTGAAAGTAATGGGATTCAAATCGAATTTCGAGTCAATCGTTTTGTTTGTAGAAAATGCTCAAGGAAATGATAAAAATAGCGATACATTCGTCGAACGTATGCAACTTCAAATCATACGAAATCTCGAATTATCAATTCAAAATATTCATATTGTTTACGAAGATAAAACAACGAAACCCAATCATCCATTTTCATTTGGAATCACACTCAATTACATTTCACTTCATGTAAAAAAACGAGTTCAAAGAGAAAATAATTCTATTTGAATTTTCATTAGACAACAACACCTGATTGGGAGCCAACGATTTTAAAAGAAGATACACCATTGATTCATAAAGTTTGAGGATTCGAATTTGAGAAATGTAGTTCAACATTTGAATGTTTAGCTCGGTGAATTAAGTGCTTTATCAATATATTGGAATACCAATGCTCAATCTCGATCAGACTTGCCCAGAGATCAAGCGATTGTACAAAGAAAACTTTGATTAAACTTTTGATTTTTTTGTTTCAATTAGATCGATTTGAGAGAGAAAATCGCGATTGATAATCAACATGTTCCATCCGATGTCTCATATAGTAAAAAATTATTTTCTCGAATGAAAATATCGGTTAAAACTATTCGATTTAGTTCTTCGACCGTTAAACGTCAAAGCCAAGCTTATTTTAGTGATGAAACCTCGTCAAGACAATTTCGAACGACCTATGTTTGATATTAAAGTCGATTTAGATGAAATCAGTCTCAATATAAATCGTGATCAAGTAAAACAAACAAAAATCATTGGCTTTTGAATTCATCATCCTTGTTCTTTTGCTCAGTATTCGGATCTACTCGATCTACTCGAATTTCAAGATTATCTCAGTGTGAAATCGAAATTTATTAAATATCAAATTAAAGATACTCCCGAACAAACACCAAGTTTACGCTAGTAAAACTTTCGATTTCTTTTAAGACTCTTCGAAAGAATAACAAATGTTGTTTAGCTGGAAATTTGCATATGAAGCGATTGTTAACGAAGAAGTTCGACCGCATTTCGAATGCTACAAATGGGAAAACATCAAAGCACATCTCGATCGATGTCGAGAATATCGTTCGATACATTTACAAGAACTAACTGGCAAACTAACGAACGAACAAAAACAACGAGCTGAAGTAAATCGAAAAAACGAAATCAACTCAATTCTTTTTTCGATCGATAAATTCAATAGGAATTAGAGAAGAAATTGGACGTTTTTAATTTAACTTACATTCGACGAAGTGCCGAACTCGAAGCAAAGAAAAAGAAAGATCAAGTGCCGCAAACTTGGTGGGGAAGTGTGTCGAACTGGTGGGGTGGAAGTAAACCACAAGATGATCCAAGTTGGTTCAAATGACGATTATTTTGCTCGTACTGATTGTCTTTTGTTCGATGTTCTAGATCTTGATTTAGAAAAAGTCATGTCACCAGATGAGAAACAGAAACTATTCGATGCCATCGGTTACGAAGGAGAAGATACTTCGACATCGACTTATCCTGAAGAAGTTTGACAACGAAATCTTTTCGTTTTTTTTCGTGGAAAATATTCGAATAATATCTTTAGTTCGTTGATATCGACGTGGCTATTCGTTTGAATATGCTCGATGTTAATATTTGGTCGAAAATTCATCCAACAGACGCAAATTTTCATGTTATTGCTCGTGGTGTTATTCCGGATACAAGTTTGATCTTCAAACGAAGACCAGCCACGGATGCCATTGCGTACGAATAGATTTGTTTCAATCGAAATCTTCGTTCGATCTGTATTTTTTTCAGTCTTTTTGTTGATTTGGGTTCGTTTCAAGTGTTTGGCATAGCTACTAATCTTGAACAATCCGAATTCTCGAATGAGGGTCGACCTGTTCTCGCGCAACCGTCGTTGTTAAATAGTTCGAATCAACAAAAACTATTACAAGTCGAATTTGAAACTAATCCAATCGATAAAAAATCCGATTATCGAGTGAAAATTCTCACGCAATCCTTAGAAATCAAATATAACGCTGTAAGATTCGATTTTTTAGAGAATTTAAATCTTTTACAAAAGTTCTTTTTTTTCAGCCAACGATTAATAAATTAGCCGAATGTTTCGAAGCAGATTCGCATCGAAATCTCGAAGGGTAACTCAATTCGAGTAGATGAGCATTTCGTTTACAGAAAATCTTCGGTTTTTCAGTGTCAAACAAGTCGCCTATTCGACTTATACCGATGTCAAACATCGATCGTTTATTTTAATGAAACACAATATCGAAAAGATCAAAGTGTTGGATATTTTCATCGATATTCAATCGTCATATTTTCTCTTGCCTGAAGACGGAGTCTATCGAGAGTAGGAATCGATTGATCTTCATACGACCACTGACGTTTGCTTTGAATTTCAGTGGTGCAGCAGCTGTTTGTATGGATTTAGGTCATTTAACATTAAAACGTGGTGTTAATCCAGTTGAAGATCCATCGGCGCCCAAAGTATGAACGAGAAAAACGAGTTTTTTTTTTAAATTTATTTCTCGTAAAGGATATAAAAGATCTTCGTGAACTGTCGTTTACACAATTTAAATTGAAATTAGAAGGTATTCAATTGATCTATGCGAATCGAAGTAAAAACGAGAAAATTGAATTGTTCTTATGAATTTCATTTGAATGATTTAAGATGAAAGTTGGGAAAAAGCGAGAAAAGAACGAAATACTCGATTACATCTAATCAAACCAATGGAACTCGAAATGGATGTTGACAAATGTATTTACAGCGATGACGCCGTTTTACCTGCGTAGGAGAATCAAAAATCTTTCGATTTAGAGAGAAAATCGCGTTTTGTTTAATTGATTTAGATGGAAAATTTCGGGAAATATCCCGGGAGTTGAATTGCGTCTATCGGATAAACGTTTATTTCATATAATCAATCATATTCAATCGATTCCTTTTCCTGAATCGAAATATTCGTCGACAATTCAACCTGAGGTTAGTCAAACATATTTTCCGAATAAAAAAACAACAAAATCTCGATTGAATTTAGACGACAATAGCTCAATCATTACTAAGTAATCCCGAAGAAACTTATGAAACAGTCGAAGGCATGACACCGGTCAAAAAGACTCTCGAAAACGCCGAAGGAGGAGGAGAAGAAGAGAAAAAAACGAATATCGACGATCAATTAACTCAATTAGAAGCTCGGTTTCGTCTTGATAAAATCGACATTCATATCGACGAAGCACTGAATAGTTCCGATGAAAACGACGAAGGTCAACCATTTCTCTATCTCACACTTCAATCAATTATCGCCAAAACGAAAATAAAAACATTCGACATGGAATTCGACGCATCTTTAGCCAATCTGATTGTTTATCACGAACAATTCATTGGCAAAGACAATCAACAATTACGTTTACTTTCAGCAGAAATCAATCAAACCAATGAAAGTTATAACGATGCACAGAAATTAGTCAGCGTGCATTTTCTGCATACATCACCGGACAATCCGTTGTTTTCCTCGCCGATGTACAGCGAAATCGAAAATCGAGCTCATGTTCATATGACGAAATTAGTTGTGACATTGCAATTAGAAGCTTTACTTTCGATTTTAAGATTTCAAGATGCTTTAGTGAGAAAATTGCCTAAAGATCAAAATCACACTGAAGAACGGGACAAAAAACAAGACAGTCCGAAGATTTTCTCACGTTCGGTTTCAACACAACCGAAACCACCGCCGCCTCTTGTGAAAAGAAATGGTTTGGTCATTTCGTTTTCTGTTTTTTGCAATTTATTGTGTTCTGTTTTTGTCTTCGTAGATGTTTCAGCAACGCCAACATTGAAAATCAAAGCTGATCTCGAAGAATTTCGCGTGATTATCGCATCGAAAGTCACGCAATTATTCGACATTCAAGTTCAAGGTGTCAAAGGCGACGTTTCTCAAGCGCCGGAGAAAACATTCGTCAATTTAATCCTCTCGGATCTTCGTGTTTTCGATCCGTACGAAGGAGCAAGATACCGAAAAGTATTTCGCAAATTTCCAATTCAAAATCAATAAAAACACTTGTTCATGTTCGACTAGATCATCTCTCAGCAAGGCAATGACAAAGATCTTCTCCGTGTTGATCTTTGTTTATTTAACTACCCCGATGGTTATCAAAAGACGCTTGATGTCGTCGATTGTGACGTTAAAGTTCAATTTGCTAAAGCCAATGTTGTTTTTCTTTTCAAACATATCGATGCACTTCTCGTAAGATTTTCAGTTGAATTCATTTTTGAATTTTTTTTTTATCAATTGGCAAAAGGGTTTTCTCGATTCATTAAATATCACAAAAGCTGCGCTCGATGTCGCGTCAAGTCAAGCCGATGCTGCGCTCGAACAAGCGAAAAAACTTCAAGAACAAGCATTTAAAGTTCATTTAGACATCACATTCAATGCGCCGAATATCATCATTCCGACGAATTCGTATTCTGACGAAGCTCTTCTATTCGATTTAGGTCGATTGACATTAAAAACCCGGTTTTTCGATGATCCGAAACGGTTACTTGTTGAACAGCAAAATGTTCGATTGGAAAACGTTCTCGCCAGTCGAATTCAACTCAATCGAGACAATGACGTTCTCGGCGAGATCATTTTGCTCGAATGTGCTGAATTAAATATGTTGATCAATCGTTTGCTCTATCCGGACAAAGTGAAAACTGAACCGGGAGTTTCGATTAAAGTCGAATGGGAATTTATTCATGTAAATCAATCATTTAAGTTCAATAAACATCTGTGGATTTTGATTTTGATTTAGTTTCGATTGGCCAAAAGTGATTATTCATGTGTAATGAAAGTTTTAATGGAGAATTTCAGTGAAAACATTCGAGATCAAATACTCGACACCGATCAAATCGATAATTATCATTATCGAGAAGAAGAACAAGAGAAAGAAGAAGAAGCATTGAGAAATGAAGTTATCAAAAGACAATTAGGTTTTAACTTTCAACTCAAAAAGAAATAATTGCTTGATTCGATTTTTGATTAGACGCACAAGGCGGAGAAATTCTGCAAACCGTTAAAATTCGTGCTGAAATTAAAAAATTAGCTCTGACACTTTATCTCGGTGAAACAGCTCTTGTAAATCTTTCTTTTCGAAACTCACAAAAAAAGCGAAATTCTTTTCATTAGACTTCTCGTCGAACAGCTCGAGATGAAAATCTCAAATTAGCAAACGTTCAAATCGAAATGTTCGAAGCTCTCTTTCGTCAACAATCGGACTCGAGTTACAAAGCCATGGCTCGTATTAAGAATTTTCTTCTCGACGATCTTCGTGAAACGAACAAACCGACGAGCGTAACACGAATGATGGACAGACATTTTACCGTCGATCCCAATGCGCATATGCTCATTGTTTCGTTCGAATTCAAACCGAAAGCGGTAACAAATGCGCTCCCATTGAGACAATGTTCGCGAGAAAACGAACTGAACTTTTGTTTTTCTTGATGTTTTTATGTGTTTTTTTCTAGTAAATGCGCAATTGGAAAGTCTTTATATCTGCATTAGTTTGGACTATTTGATGACGTTACAGGATTTTTTTATCTCGGGTTTACCAACGGGAGGAACAACTGAAGTTCGATCACGTTCGTCGTCAGCAACAACGTCGAATACAGACAAACAAGATGATCTTTCCGAAAAAAGTCGATTAAAAATTCAACAAAAAGCACCACAACCATCGATTGCATCTGCTAAATCATTGAATAACAAAAGTAGACGATTTTCAACGAGAATTTTTCTCTAAACAACAAATATTTTTGCAATAGCACCCGCATCTCCTCCATTGAACGTCGAAGAAGTCGAGACACGCGTCGATGTGATTGTCAAAAATCCCGAAGTTATTCTTCTCGAAGATCAACATAATTCCAATTCGAATTGTCTCGTTCTCGATGTAAAAACGAAATTCTTTGTTTGTTTTTTCTTCAACAATTTTTCTTCTAGTTGGCTTTACAATTACGAATGATCAGTATTGCTGATGACATCAAACTCTACGGCTGGCTGAAAGATCTAACGGTTTACAGTTCGAATTTTGCCGACATTCGAAATTCGAAAAATTTAGGAACACAAGTGAAATATCGAGTAAAAATAAATCTCGAAAATATTTTCATTTTCAATCGATTTCTTCGTTGAAGATTCTGCAGCCAGCTAAAGCTGATGTTGTCATGATTATGGATAAGGAACAACAAAAAATCGATGTACGAATATCAGATATTATTGTTAGTATTGCGCCAGCTGCTGTCAAGACGTTGATTAGTGTAACAAGCTCATTGGGATCTCTGCAGGCATGAAAACAAATAATGAAAATTTCGGAATTGAAGCTTTGTTTTTTGTTGTTGACTGTTTTAGACATCAGTTTTAGAAGAAAGGGAAAAAGTCAATTCGAAATCTTTATTCAATCCGAAGACTTTTAAAGATTCGAACTTTTGGTTTACAAAAGGTTTTGAATTTCGATTAGGAGAAAAGAAAACTTGATTTGTAATTAGATTCCGAGGAGAGAGAAGCGCAGTTGGATGAAGTCGATGTACTAGAAACAGTTACTGGTGCACCATCAGACAAAAAAGCAGCTAAAGAAGAAGAAATTAAGATCAAAGAAGAAGAAAAACAATTACAAATTCAACCTCCATTAAAACAACAAGTAGAAAATCTTTTCTTTTCGAATAAATCTCGATTGAATTTCATTATGATTTTAGTTGATTTTAACATTGGAAACAATCGAAATTAAATTAGAAGTTGGTTTAGGTTCGATAACGAAATCAGTTGTAGCCATGTGCTTATCGACTTTATCTGCTGATATCAAAAATTGGTCATCGGATCTAAGTCTCACGTCAAGTGTCAACGTCGAAGCAGCTCTATTCAACGATCGAATGTTAACTTGGGAACCATTAGTCGAACCAACGTTGGCTCCTAGTAGTTCAAATCTCACTCCTTGGTGCATCGCATGTTCAATTGTACCTGTAAGTTGAATTCAAATTTCTTTGTCCGATTGTATAAAATCATTTGTTGATACTTTGTTAAGCAAGTCGAAGAGGTAAATCGCTTTGACTAATCGAAAAAGATTTTTTTGAAGAAAAAGCTAAACTAAAAATCTAAATTTTGAATTAGAATTTATCATCAAATGAAACGACCGAGAAAACAAACAAAGAAACAGTTCCACTATCGAATTCGAGACAGATTATTTACATTCGTGCCGATCAATTATTGAGTTTAACAATTACAAAAACTGGTCTCGATCTCGTTCAACGTTTATCCGCATTATTCAATGACGTTTACAACAAACGTTTGCCAACATTCGACGTCGACGATCAACCAATGTTGTCCTTGTTGAATGCAACGGGTCAAGCGATTTCAGTTTACGATTTCGATGGTCTCGAAGTAAAAAATATCTCGATTGGCCGTTGATTTGAAGGATTTGTTTTGATTTAACATAGTGTGCGAATAATCTTGCGCAACAATCAGCGAATTTAAATCCCGATGAAGCAATTGCATTGACTGTTTCCAATGAACGACAATCAGCATCGAGACTTTCAGTTATTGAAGAACAAGATTGTAAAAGACGACAGGAATTTTCTACTAAAGTAATCCAAAGAAATTCTCCTTTTTGTTTTCTCTTCAATAATTCTCAAATCTAGATCGGAAATACTGTTAAAACAGTGAGCATAAATCGAACATGGAAACGTGTTTACGATCTCGGTCCATCGCCAAATCCCAATTGGCCAATTCAAATGCTCTGCGATGCACAAATACGCAACGATCGACGAATTGTTGTGCTCAGTTCGATCGTTAAAATCTTCAATAGTACAACAACACCTCTGACTATTTTAACTATTGATTCAGTGGATTTAACTAAGCACAAAAAAATTGCAACAGTCGATGTCAATGACGAATATAATCTTCCTTTGAATTTGCTCTATGCTCATGCAAATTCGCCGGTGTTTTTCACCGTTGCCGAGTGAGACGAATTTGTTTGTTTTTTTCGTATTGTTATTTTTTCATTCAGAGATGAAAATGACGAGACAATTACGGATTTTATCTCGTTTGATTGGGAAAAAGAATTTTCAACTGAACGAAAATTAAAATTAAAAAACGGAAAATACGCTCATTTTATCGTAAAAATTGTTGATTTGTTCGTTCGATTAAATCGCATCGATCGAATCTATTTTAGATTTTCAAAGAAGTCATCGAAGCATATTCAGAAAACACCGATCAACTCACTCGAACATGTTTCAATCTTCATATTCATCCAGCACTTCATCTAACCAATCTTCTTCCTTATGATATTCAATATTCAGTCGATGTAAATCTTTGCTCATTTCGTTCAAATTCACGTTTTGTTTTATTAGAATAACGAACAAGTTGAGTTGAAACCAAGCGAACTCAGTTTAATCTCAATTGGAAATAAACAATCGACTTTCTCATTCATTGTAAACGAGAACTTTGTCATGAAAATCAAAAATTTGAGAGTGTTTTCAGATTCCATCGTATGAAAATCGAAAATGGATATCTCAATCCATCGATTTAAAATCTCAAGGAACAGGCGATCACAATGAAGCTTTAGTTATACTTCAAAGTGGAAAAAATCTTCTCGTAAATCGATCAACTATTCGAATGAATACATTCTTGTTTTCGTTTATCTAGAGACTGATTCTCCGTTTTGAAACGTATCACGAATCGCTTCGTTTGTTGTTATATTCTCCTTATTGGATTTTGAATCGAACAGAATTGAATCTTGAATTTCAAGTAAAACTCAACGAGAGAACCGATTGACAATTCAATCGTTTGATTTAGATCGATAGCCATCGAATCTTCATTCCGACGGATGAAAAAGCGTTTTTAATGTGTCCGGAAAAATACGAAACTGAAGCAGCTAAAAAGGGACAAATTCGACCCTACGGACTCGAACAAAACGGAAACGATACAAGTTGGTCGGAGAAATTTTCTCTCGATGTTATTCAAAGTACCGGCATGGCGACATGCAAACTGCCAAACGATCGAAACTACATGGTAATCGAGGTGATTTTCATTATTTAGAAATAAAACTTAATCTTTAGATTTGCGTTGATATCGTGGCGAGTTCGTTTGGTTTTACGAAAATCGTCACTCTCTCGCCGTCGATCGTCATCATCAATAATTCGACAGTAGGAATTCGTTGAACTACTTGATTTAGAGAGAAAATCATGTGATTCAGATTGAAATCGAAGTTGTCGAGACAGTTTCGAGCAAAGAACAAGACAAATGGGGACCGGTCAATATCGATCAAGTAGAAACTTTGAAAATAAAATCTCATTTCTCAACGAAAATGCAATTAGGTCATTCCATTTTGGCCACATAATATCAAAGATGGTGTCTTACGAGTTCGTTATGCGCATAATCACGCGGCGTCAAGTCCGTTTATGATCAATCAAAGTCATCGAACTTTATTGAAAATGAACGACGACGAACGGCCAGCCATCTATGTCGAAGTGACAGCCACCGATTTCGATGGTGTCCGAGTAATTTTTGCCGATTATAAAATCGGCGATGCGCCACTGTTAGTCGTCAATTGTCTATCGAAAGATCCTGTCTCATTCTGTCAAATGGACGATATGTTCGTTTCAGATTTTTCTTTTTCTTCATTCATTTTGTTTATTTTCTAGACATACAATTGTCTTACCACCGAAAAATTATGTCTATTACACATGGTTTGATCCGCTGAAAACAAGAGAATTGATCATAACTTGTGGTTCGAAAAAAACTCAATTCGAATTAACAGTGAGTGAAGACGAGATTTTCTAGTTGAGTTGTTTAAGATGACGAATGGATAAGGTTCGATTCGATATGAGAGAAGAAGGACAACAAAAAAAATGAAAGCATGCTCACTCTGTGTTCTATTTATTCATCGAATAGAATCCTATTTTCTCGCATGCAAAACGAAATCTTCAACGGATTGATTGACTAATTCATTGAATTTTCGAATAGAAAAAATGATCCTGCGATCTGTTGAACAAAACTAACGCTTTTTTCTTTAGCCACAATGTGGTTTTCTTGGTCAAGATGGCAGTCATAATGTTAGTTATACGATATTTATCGATGGTGTACAAACAGTTTTACTCTTCGCAGAAAATACGAAGATTATCGAAGCTGCATCAGGAGTTCGTTTGACGTGTTTTTTTTTCTTCTCTGTTGTCTTGAAATGAAATGTTTATTAGATGCCATCGTTAGCTGAATCAATGAGCCAACGTATTCAAATCGGTATTCATGATATTGGTCTTTCGATTGTCAATGACATAACCAGCGAAGAAATGCTCTATATAAGTCTCAATAAATCGAAAGTTCTTTGGGCTGAAACGAAAAAATCTCGTGTTCGTCCATTATCGAGCGATGTTAATCTACATCTCGAAAATTTATATAAAAATCATGCCGAAGAACGAGTCATCAATCCAGATGATCAAAGTATTGCGAAAAAGAAATATCATATGGACGAATATCCTGAAATAACATTCAGCGGTGATACAGCTCAATTGACAACACCCAAAGGACAGAAAAAAACAGCGAAACGTCAAGCTCTCGATGGTCTTTGGATCGAATATGCTTGGTCGGTAACGAATGCTGCTCTACACATTCGAATCAATCGGTTACAAATCGATAATCAACTTGATTATACGATATTTCCTGTTGTTCTCTATCCGAGTATACCGAAAGCAACGGGCGCTGATTTTGTTGAAAAGCCATTTGTTGAATTGAGTGTCTACGAATCGAAAACGACTCGTTCGAATGTGATGCAATTTAAATATTTTAAATTACTTATTCAAGAATTTGTCGTCAAAATTGATCAAGGTTTAATCGTTGCGATTTTAGCATTCTTACGGCAAGAGAAAGTCGGTTTATTTTGTTTTTTATTGTTCAATGAAAAGAAACACAAAGTACTTTTAGAGTTTAACTGCACCAACGATTGATATGGACGCCGATTTAGAACAAATCGAAAAGCCTTTAAAAGAAATTATCCGAGCACAAACTGAAACACCGAGTGGTGAAACCGAAATGTTTTTCGATAATATTCATTTATCTCCTTTGAAAGTAATTAATTGACTTGATAGTTATTTTCCACAACATTCAATCATCTAGATTCACGTCAGTTTTTCAATGCACGGTTCGAAACCAAGTGAAGAATTGCTCGCTGAATATCCGTTAGTCGGATTTTTATTGCAAACATTGAATGTTGCAGAAGTTCAAGATGTTATTCTACGGTAGACAAACGACGAGCAAAACGGTCGAGAACTATGATTTTTCGTTTTAGATTGGGTTATTACGAACGAACACAAGCTCGATATACAGTAACGAAATTAACAAATGAAGTTTCGTCGCATTATCAAAATCAATTTATGAAACAAATACACGTCTTAGTCTTCGGACTCGATGTGTTAGGAAATCCATTTGGAGTTATTCGAGGACTTGCCGAAGGTGTCGAATCATTTTTTTATGAACCTTATAAAGTAATGAGTTTATTTTGTCAAAAAAAAATCGAATGTTTCTATTGCATTGATTGGTTTTGAAAGGGTGCTATTGAAGGACCGATGGAATTTGCTGAAGGCGTAGCAACAGGCGTTCGAACTTTGTTCGGTTCGGCTGTTGGAGGTGCTGCAGGAGCGTTTTCGAAGATAACCGGTGTACTTGGCAAAGGCTTGGCTACATTAACATTCGATGAAGAATATAAAATCTCGCGAATTCGACGAAAAGAAGCAGCGACAAAAGCTTCGACTAATATCGCTATGGGAGGAAAGAATGTTGTTATGGTTTGTTTTGCATATATTTTATTTGAAAGAGCAGATTTTGAATGTGTTTTTTGTTCTAATAAAAAAGGGTTTTGTCGACGGTGTGAAAGGTGTTGTGACGAAACCAGTTTCCGGTGCGAAGGAAGGTGGAACATCTGGATTTGTTAAAGGTCTTGGAAAAGGTTTTCTCGGTCTGGTGACACGGCCAACTGGTGGTATCGTTGATTTTGCCAGTACTTCCTTAGATATCATTAAACGGTGAATTTCAAGTTTTTTTCTTTTCTTATTTCTCAACTTGAAATCGATGATTTTAGAACGGCTCAACAAGAAGAAATCGTTCGACGTGTTCGTTATCCACGTCATGTTGGTCGAGATGGTCTCGTTCGACCTTATATCGCTCATGAAGCCATGGGATTCTTTATTCTAAACGTAAAAATCTTTCGACAAACAAACATAAACATTTGTCTCGTATTCAATTTCAGAGATTAGAAGAAGGAAAATATGCGAAAACCGATACTTATGTCGCACATATCACTTGTTCAGAAAGTCCACCATCATGGTTATTAGCAACAACGAAGTAAACTTTCGATTTATTCGATGCAAAGAATTAGTCTTGTTTGTTTGTTTTTTTCGTTTAAGACGTTTGTTATTTGTCACAGAAATCTCATTTCTCGGTTTGTATGAAATCGATTGGAAAATTGAATATGAAGAATTAAAAGAAGAACCCGTGATCAAACCGAATCTAAATCAAATACAAATTCTCACCAAAGTAAACTTTTATTTTCGTCAAAAAGTCAAACGAAAGAAAAAAACTGAATCATTTATTTCCTCAAGGACCCAAAACGAATTGGATCTCTACGATCAACTCAATCCTACGGTAAAATGGTTAAATATCGAAACCTACTCGAAGCTCAGGTAAAATCAAAAATCTTCATAAATTATCTCGAATAATTCGAATAATTTTAGTACATCGTCGAGAAAATTACTAATGCCATGCATACAGTCGGTCTTTAACCGCAATATGAACTTATTTAATCCAGCATTCGCACTTTCAGTACTAAAACAAGCGAATCTCATTTGTTCTCTATTAAATTCCGGTAGTTTTTTCTTTTTGTTTGGATAAACAAGAACTTTTTATTTGACTCAATAAAAAAAAGGGCAAAACGAAAATTTATGGACATTGTTTTATATTGATAAAAATGACAGAATTCGACCTTTTTGTGCATTGTCTCAACTGTTTGATAATAAAGACTGAAACAAGGACAAATTTTCAATAAATCAGTTACATTCAAAACCCATTCGAATAAAAAAAATTCGATTTTATTGAAATTGTTCGTCACTTGACCTTGATGTTCATCGTTCAATTTCGAAAATATTGAATTCTTTTAACATCTAATTATCAATCGAATATTTAATCGGAATTTATCTTTTGTCACAAAATTAATTTCAAGGTCAGATTATTGATTTGACGTATGCATCACTGATGAGTATTCTCATCGACATTGTCAAGTATTTTTTATTGTCTATTGAATCGAGGAAAAAGAAGACGAAAACTTTCAATCGCTATGATATCATACTTCATATTCAATTGAATTCGAACGATGAGAATGTGCGTTTGTTGGATAGAATTTCTCGATGAACATTAAAATAAAATCGAATCATCGAGGTATTTGCGCCTATTGACCTTTTCTATTTCTATATACAACAGTTTTACAAATTCATGTAAGGTTTCATTAATGATGAAAATAAATTTGAAAAAAAAAACTGTCCCTAAATGTCGATTTAGGTTAAAAGACAAATAATCAGAAATATTTTCTGTGTACAAAACTTGTCAAATCATATTTACATTATTCGATTATTCATTATAGGTAAAAAAGGAGAAGAACCCTAATTCAGCAATTAAATTTGTATTCACCTTGTTCTCAGTGATGTTGTTGTTGTTATTACATTAAAATATGTGCCCTTGAGAAAATTAATAGAAGTCATGCAATGATAATAACGAACTGTTGAAACTGTTGTTATGTCGTCGAAGAATTGCGACTGTTTATCCAGCTGCGTGTCGAGTACATCTTCGAATTTGATTTCTTTCGATCTGACATAAATAAATGAAATCAATTCTACTACTTCGTCTTCGCTTTTTTTTTGTTATTTTACAATTCGTGCTCAAATTGATTTGGTAATCGAACAATGCAATAGTAAGACATATGTAAAAAGAAACGAAATCTAACAGAACGATGTATTCAGATTCAATTACATCGAAAATGATATGCATGATGAACAAGTTCAGGGTTAACAAAGTCTAAATACGATTATCAAATTTGAGTTGGTCTATAGACACAGCAAACAGAGATCTTCATATATGATCAAAGACGAGAGCAGAAATTTGATAGGAAAATGAGTACAATATGTTGTTGTAGTGTCTGATGCATATTGATTATATCATTTTTTTTCTTCTTCTTCGATTTTAAAATGTAGATATGAATTTTCATGATCATTACAACTGTCATCGAATGTCGTATAGATACGATGTTTTCGCAGTTGAATATGAAAAAAAGAAAATGTGTGTATGTCATTCGTTCAATCATAATACATTCTAATGACGATTGATTTCACACTTTTCTCTTCTCAATTGTTCACACTTATCAAGTGCACACAGATTTCTCATCGAATATTACCAAATAAGAGTGACCATAGTACATCATTCTTCTTCTTTTTGTGCGGTTGTCTTCGTTTTTTTTGCTCATTGCTAATGTACTAGTCGAAATACTAGAAGAAAGAGAAAGAGAGAAAACGAGCATATACATACGTACGTACGAGAGTAAAAGGGAGGGAGAGAACGAGTATGCATGTAATTTTCTTGTTCGATTCTCTGTCTCCGTCTTTCTCCCTCTCTCTCTCTCATTTTTCGTGTACGATTCTTTTTTTTTTATATTATAAATAGCAAAAGACACACGGTAAATCCTCTTCGTTTTCGTTCGATGTTTAGTATGACACATATTTCAATCAGCAAGTCTCATCTTATCTAGCCTCGATTGATTATTACTGTTTTGTCCCTGGAAAATATTTATAAAAAAAAACGAACGAAGGCGTTTCTTAAATCAATCATGTTTCATAGTTTGATTTGTTTTGTTCACGATTTCAATATCAATTGATCAATCATTTCAACGTCTAGTTATAAGAATGTTATTTTTTCACATTATTCCAACGAATGGATGGCAACAAGACTGATTTTATTGTTCATTCTAATTACGGTAAGAATCGTTGGTTTCTCATTACTGATTAAACGAACAAAAAGGGAGAGAGAGAAAGATAAGAACCTTCGATCTTTTTTATTTTATAGTTTATCATAAATGATTTCTATTTCCTCGTTACTTTTTTCATCAAGAATTTCGCATAGCTCTTAACATCCATTTGTTTTATGATTGCTAATAGTTTATATAACAGATCGAGGATAAATTTCACAATTATTTCCTTCTATAACGAAGAATATATCTATACTTCTTCTTTTTCGACGACTAATATTGCATCTTTATTCTCAACATTCGAGTTCGAATCTAAGACGATATTTGAGTAGTACGATATAAATATTTGAATAACAGTTTAGTGAAAGTCATTGGCAATGAATACGAATGACAAGTCGTTTGACATACATACTCCATCCAGACAGAGGATTTCTTTTTTCTCATGTTTTTTGACCGAAAAAAACAAAACGACGAAATTTCAAATAGAAAAATAATCACTTTTTATTCATGATAAAAGCATGTATTTTCAACCTGACTGACACGCGAATATAATTACGTCGAGTACATATGATCGCATCAAGGATCGATAATGAGTTGTCATATTCATCGAAATTCGATACACATCTTTGAGAGTACCTGGTTCGTGCGGTCGATTATCTTAATTATAATAATACACTTTATCATTTCAAATAGATTTCTCTTTTTCTTTTTTGTTCTTTTGTTTTGTGCACCGAGAAGAGAAGAAAAGAAGACGAAACAAAAAAAAATCGAGCACAAACATCGACAACGAGGGATTATCAACTGCACTTCATTCTATCGATCATGTTTGTTTGCCAATAATTGCCTTTTGTATGACAAGATATAGCATTAACAGACGTAACAGTGATGACAACACAGGTGTGAGTTGACGAATACGAATAGTATGTAAAGAATGTGCGCGTGTTTGCACGTATTAGCCATTTTTTTCTCTGTATGAAACATTTGCAAAGAGAGAAAAAAAACGATAATGTTGTTGTTTTTGTTGTTGTTTCAAGACATCATAAAAAATGGGTTTCGTTAAAGAATTTATTGAGTTAATGATCAGAGAAAGAAAATCTATCGGATGATAAAGTGAAGAGTACTTTAGACTTCGATGTTATTCGAAGATTGTAACGATAATTCGATTGTTCTCAACTATCTCTATTAGTTTCATTTGAATGCAAAAGAAAAAAAAAGAAATGTTACATCATTCGAATCGAAGTATGATGGCCGCGTAATCTTGATAATGACGGTTGTTGTGAATGAACGAGAAGAATGGCGGAAGAGAAAAGGAGAAACTTGAGTCAATGATACCGCTGTTTCAATTATTTCTTTTTTTCGTATTAATTTAAAGTCAAGTTATTCAATAAAAAAAAGTTGAGAAGGAGTAATTGATTTTGCATTTTTTTAGCCTTTGATATCCTCGTCCGTACCGGTTGAAGGAGATCATTTACTATCCTATATAAAATATAAATCCGACGGTAGTCATCATTATCGACCGTCATTGATTAGTTTTCTACATCGGCAACCAGACGGGACTCAGTTGGCGACAACACGATACTATCGTATCGTTTTTCATTGTAATATTCTACCTGGATCGCTTTATTTACGATTTTCGAAAGCGAAACCTTTCCGAACAGTCGTTCAAAATCGACAAGATCCTTCCAGTAAGTTTTTGTCATCAAAATCTTCTCCTAACTCGATGATCTCTTTCAGCAATCTTCGGCTTTCGATCGGTAGGCGCCTACAGTCGTGTACAAATCCAAAACTACGTCTCCGGCCTTTGGTTATGTATGAATGAACACGGAATAATCGTACCTAAAGTAAAACTCTTTCGATAACAAAAAAAAGTCAAATTTTTTTCTCTTCGTTCTCTAGTCGAACGTAAGTGTGGACAATCTCGGATGTACATTTCGTCAAAATTCAGATGGTCCTTATCTAACACTTCTCTCCGAACTTGATCCATCTCGTCGAATGTCTTTTAATACCCTTCGTTTGTTATCATTGAATCCTATCCTCTCTCGTCGATATAATTCCTACATAACCGACGAGAAAACCAAGTTTTTCAAACGTGAATCATGCGGTCGATTCATGTTCGATAGTCAAATCGACAGTTTCCTATTCAATCGAACAACAAACCCATTTCTTCGTTTGAGACATTAAACTTGTTCTTTTTTTTTTCTGGCGCAGTCAAATGTATTTTCTCTATATCGTTTTGTTGTTGTTGTTGTTGTTTTGAATGTTTATTCAAAACGTTGTGCTACTTGTATAGACTACCGACTTCTCTCTTGTTCATACGCAATTGGTGCTTTGTTTATATGATTCGATTTGTGTTTTTTCTTCACCTCGTTTTATGTTCAATTTTTATTATTACAGTTAAAATAGACGTGTATTTCTATGAATTTGAAAAACAAAAACAAAATTTTTGCACCGACCTCGATGAATGAATGTAGAGCTTCGGAAATTAGTTCGGGGAGTATTTGTTTTTCGTTCGTTAAAGACAAATAAACTCGATTTATAAAGAAGAATAAGTTGTTTATTAAGATTTGTTTATAAACAGAAAAGAGCAATCGAAATATTTTTCTTTCTCATCTGTTAAGCAAAATATTGATATTGTTGCAATGGAGTCGGTTGATAACCTAATGAAAACGACCGAGTTAGTAATTGATTCGCTTGTTGTTGTTGTTGTTGTCTGTTGGCTTGATCGTCGAGTGAATAACGAAATTGCCATGATCTTGACGATGGATTTCCATCGACGATCGTCATACTACAATAACCGACTCGGCTAGCAAGATCATTGAGTCGTTCAGGTCGTGGTTGTCCATTCATTAAATGTCGTGTTAAAACTTCGAGACTAGGTGCATGAGCGACAAGTAAAACTGTGCCGCCGGTTTTTCGATGTGTTTTAATGATTCTTTTCATTGTTTCTTTCGAACGTTGATAATATTCGTACTCGTTTTCTGTTGATCGAAGATTTTTGATTTGAGATCGATAACGTGTGTCAATATTAAGACCACTATTGACTAATTCTTGATCAGACATGAAGTTAATAGGTCGTTGAGCGTACCAAGATGAACATTCGAACAGACCGAGTTCGATTCGTATCGGAATATGTTCTAATTTTCAAATTGAAATCATCAATCAAACAACTAACAAACACATACCTCTTCTACCCATTCCGTTCAAAATTTGATCAGCCGTTTGAATACTTCGAATAGCTGGCGATGCATAGCACGCAACAACTGGTAGATCATTTCTTGCAAGAGTATTTCCAACATTCCACGATTGTTTTAAACCATTCATTGTCAATGGTGTATCGACTTCGTAATCGAACACATTTACACGATAAGGTAATGCAGGTGGCATATTTCCATCATAAGGAACATATTGACCTGTGTAATTGAATACTCGTTGAGTCCAACCAGGACCATATGTCACATCCATACGTTCACCATGACGAATTATTATGAAACGAAGGGTAGCATTGCTTTGCCCGTAGTAATCCGATTCCTCTGATGTTAAATAATCACTATTATACATTCTGATTCGATGTTTATCTAAAATAGAATATTATGTCTATCCAAGGCACGTTTTTGTTTCATTTACGTCAATGGATAAGAAGAAAAAAAAACATGGCAAATTATACCTAGAGACAACTGAGTGCGTTTTATCTATGAAAACAATATTTATATGTATGTAGAAAGTAACTCAGACATGGCTGAATGATTCGTTTAGATAGCAAATAAATCGAAAAAAAAAATATATATATACGCATTGATGAATCATGAAATCATTACACAATCATCATAAAAATATCAATTTTCCCATCATTTTTGACGTGTGTCTATCGGGAAGTATTGATTAGAAAAGAGTTTGTTTATTTGACGTTTTTCTTAATGAATAGGTGATAGTCGTTTGTATTTTGATATCATAAAAAAGAAGAAAAAAAAATCAATTTTGACAATTTTGAAGGCATAGACAACAGACAAAAAATGCACGAAAAAAAATAATAATCTGATCAAGAAAAACAAAGTTTTATCTGACAAATAAAACGTTCATTGAAATCAAAATTTATTCGTATAGATAAGACGTTGATGGGAACAGTCTTGGCAAAGTAAAGCACCATCCATCGGATAACAAAGACGATCTTGTTCTTCGCCCAATTGTTTCGAACAATCCTTAACAAAAGACATATTTCGTTTTCAATCGAATAAATCGCTTGGATTTACTTCGCATTGGTAACATTTTATATGGAAATTTTTGCCCATTGATACTATTCGAACAGTTTCATTTGAATCCTAAAGATTTCAGTTTTTTTTCGATACACAAACAAATTCATGTCCTACATCCTCAGGATAGATTGTTTTCTTGCATTTATCACATTTTAATCCGTAGATTCTTTACAAAACAAAAGCAAAACAATTGACTTTTGTAAATCAAAGCTCTCTTACATGTAATAATCTCGTAAACAAAGAAGATTTCGACTTTTATCTCGCAAAAACTTTTGTCCGTCCAAGCACATCAAACATCTCGAACATTGAAAACACGCTAAATGATACGATTCGCCCAGTGCTTGAATAATCTATTCGTGCAAATTCAACGTGAAAAACAATCAATCGAAATGAAATATTTACCGTATCATTAATAAAACGATGACAAACAACGCAGTAGTCATTCGATTGATTGCGATTTAATTTCTAAAATAAATTTATTCGACATTTTTTTCGTTGAACAAAAAAAAAAGCTTCTACTTGAAAATCGTCTTCGCAATATAACTGATCGTGAATATAGAAATGTTTGTTTTTCACTGATTGTTTACAAATACAACAAATTGCACAAAATCCATGATAAGTTTTACCGAGTAAATCGCATGGGTCATCTGAACTCGTGATTATTTCTCCACATTTAAGACAATTACCTATCGATCAATAAAAGCAAAAGATCGTTTTACTTTTATCTCAACGGATCACTGAAATGAAATGATTGATTTCTCACCGAATGATTCTCCAACGATCGATTCCGTTGCTGCTGCTGCTGGTGTTTCATCGAATGAAAGAGCTTGAAACTGTCGTTCGATCGCTGTTGATGATGCCGATCGGTAGATTATTCTCGGCGAATTCGATGAATTAAAATCCGGAATTGTAACGGAATTTGTTTGAGTTGATTTTATTGGACAACGTGGCGGCGGCGGCGGTGGAGGCGGAGATTGACCGTATGTCGGCTGATGAATATAAAGTTCAGCAGCCGAAAGATATTTCGTACGAGTTCCTATTCGATTTGTATTATCTTGTGAAGATAATAAATGACTCCGTCGAATGTAATTATCATTGGTAATCGACGTCATTCGCGGCATTCGAGCAGGCGGTGGAGGTTTATTTTCGATGGGACTGTTTTGTCTTGCAAATGAAAGATAATCATCTATGTGTATAAAGACATGTCGATTTCTGTTTGCTCAAGTCTTAGTTATATGATATATTTACTAATAATCGCTTGTTGTCTTTGATGAAGAGATGAATCATTTGACGAGCCTGAAATCTGTTGATGATTCGACATTGTTGGATAAGAATTCGATTTAAATGAACGATTTTCGACACGATCAAATTTCTTGCCAAGTCTCTCGTCAACTTCACAACGATTATGACGATTGTCAAATGCGTGTGCCATGTAATAAGGACAAAAGTTGTAATAGTATATTTATATATATATATACGTAAGTGCGTGTGTGTGCCGTCCGTTCTTTCGTTTACCGCATATGCAAACACATCTTTTACCTGTATACAAAAGAACGAAAAAGAAAAAAAGAAACGGAACAAATTTGTTTTGATGAAAATATCTCAAGCAAAATCCCAGCGAGTCAAAAGACAATAATTTTTTTTGCTTCGTCGTTTAGATGAACTAAACCGAATGTATATGTTTCGTTCTTTATCCGATTAGGAAGAGTTCTTTCGCGTGTATGTTTTTTTTTCTTCTTCTTCTTCTTCTTCTTGTTCGTTCGTTTTGAACTTTTTTTCCTTCTCTTTTGCTCTCGTCTTCTTGCCACATTCCGTTTAATTGTAAAACGAAGGACCATAAAAACGAAAGAATGGTGAAGACAAAAAATTTCTTCTTCTCTCTCTCTCTCTACACGCACACTTTCGATATGAAAAGTCGAATAAATACAATTGAAAAGTAAATGTCATATACAAATCGATTTGTTCTCTCCTTTTTTTTATTATTTTCTATAAATATGTTATTCTAAAAACTACAAATTTATTTCTAAAAAAACCAGATGCGCACGATTAGTCTCGAATTGTTTGCTCGAATAATGCTTTTCCTACGTCATCGCGATTGAATAATTCCGTTCGCATGAATTTTCCGTTTCCCCAATCGTAGAAATTCGGTGCGATCAATTGTAATTGTTGATCATCGGTCGGTGTTGGCGATCGTCGATGATAATTTCCATAGATTTTCACAGTTTTATGTGCGGGCAGTTCGTACGTCGGAAATGTATAATCGATTTTATTGCCATCGATTGTTCGTTCGATGTACCAGCCGGTTAGATCTCGTGAAGTGTTGCCTGTATTCTCGATTTCGACAAAACGACCGTTAACATCGACGAATTTAATTAAAATATTTCCTAGAAAATATTGTCGAATAAATTGATTTTTCGAAAAGGAAGAAAAAAGAGAGAGAACTTCGGGTTTTCACCTTTGTATTTTCTTGTTATATGAATTTTACTCTGTAAAAACTTTTCATCGACTTCAAGAATAGTCGAACTAGTTGCTGTTTGTTCTTTTCTTGTCGTGCTACTTTCTCTTTGTTGTTGTTGTTGTTGTTGTTGTTGTTGTTGTTGTCCGGTGTTACCATGGCCGAAACGTCTTGTCGTTTTAGTTGTCGTTGTAGTCGTACGATTCTGTTGCAGTCCTGCAGCATATTGATCCAGCGAAGGAACAACGGCTCGTTCTCGATCCGTGCCGTCATCATGTACTGATGAAGTCGTGCCTGATGTCAGTGTTTCATATGTCCATTGATTATTGACTTTTTCTGGCTAAACAGAAAGCCATTGATCGAACATTGAAAACGAAAATGAGAATTACCGGTTCGATACGAATCGTTGGCAGTGGTGAATCGTCTGTTTTCTTAGTTGTTGTTGTTGTTGTTGTTTGAGTGACCAAAGTCGACGGACGATATTTAAATAAATCGTCGTAATTAGTGTTCGATGTAAATTTTCGAGTGATTTCTGTTGAATCAATTGGAATTTTCGGTATGACAGCTGATGAATCGATATGCATTCTCGAGAATCCTGTCGATTCATCTGTACTACTCTTTGTATCCGTCGAAATTCTCGTTATTAGTTGTGGATTTTTCTTCTGAAATGAATTTAATAATGCTTCGTAAATTTTCAATTCTTCTTCGACACTAAATCTCAATTGATAAGCTAATTTATCGAGTTCATTTCTCATCGTTAAATATTGATTTTTCGTTAGATTTGTATTATATTCTAAACGTGAATGTTGTTCAGCATTTTGTCGATGTTTATTGCGTAATTCATTTTCTAAATCTTTTAATAATCGTCGTTTATTCTGAATTTCTTCGTTGATATTTCGAAAATCATTTTGCAGATTATCGTATTGTTTTGTACTTTGTTCGAGACGATTTTCGAATTTTTCTTTTTCTTCTCGACGTCGTCGTTCATCTAAAAAAAAACGCTCAATCAAAACCAAACTAATGAGCAAAACCTACCGTTTTCATCAATCGGCAGACCCAATTCGATTTTCTCTTGAATTTGTTTTAATCTCGATTGAAGTTGCAATTCAATATCCGATTGTTGATCTTTGGTCATTTGTTCGTAATCGAGTTGAATTTGCTGTTTAACTGTATCTAAATAATCTCGATAGAAATGTTTCGATTCCTGAGCGATTCGATTTAATAAACGTTGCCATTCGTTGATTTCTTCTTGATTATACGCTAAACGAAGATTATAACGTTCTCGAAGCGATTGAATTTCATTGAGAAGATACTGTTTATCTAAAGTTAATTGCGACCATTCGGCTAGATACGAACGAAATTTAGCTAATTGCTTTTGATATTCATCGTCATGAGATTTGACTTGATTTTCACTGATGTCGAGACGAAGACGAATTTGCCGAAGTTCGTCTTCGAGATCGTTGGAGATTTCAAAGAGAATTTGAGATTTATCTCGATAGAGATTTGTAATATCAGCGAAAACATTCGCAATACGATCGGTTAATTGAGTTCGTTCATCGAAAATTCGTGTTTGTGCTTGTGCAAGAACTTTCTGTCGATTTTGTTCAGTTAAATGATTGATAATTAAATCAAGTTCTTTGAGAAATTCAATTCGATTTTCACTATTCACGCCCCAACTTGTTATTAAACTATTCAATGCATCACGTAGATTTTTATTTGCTAGTTCAAGTTCATTTAAATTTCCAAGTAACTCTTCTAAACGATCATTCAACGAATGAAGATATCGTTTTTCTTCGGCATCCTGCTGTTTTATTGTCGAAATTTGATTTAAAACTTGTTCGATCGATTGTTTTTCTTCTTGAATTCGATAGTTCGTTGCTGCTTGAGCTGTAAGTTCAGTTGTATAACGTTGAATCAGCGCCATGATCGACTGATCTTATACGTTCGATATGCATTCGAATATATAATATGTCGATTATCGTACATTTCAATTCTTATCAATTAAATATCGATATTCTATTCGAATTCTCATTCGTTTGGTAGACTCATTTGAAATTATGTAAACGAGAAAGAATAGAAATGATGTGTGCGTGTATATATGATCTTCATGGTCGTGTCCTTCGACTTGATGTTCTTTCGAGAGAGATGATGAATGAAAGATTTCTGTGTGAATGAAAGTTCTTTTTTTTTCTGTTCTTCCTAGGGAATAGAAACGTCGGTAACAATGACAAAAATGTTAATAAAAGAAATGAAAAATCAAATTCAACAACAAACGATAACAAGATGGCACACAAGAGAAAATGAAAAGTGAAATTTGTTCGTGTTTTGTTGTATTCTCGAATTTTGCTGAGGTGATCTACATGCATTCATCGCCATGTCCACCTTTCTTCTGCTCCTTATCGAGTTTAATCATGTCATCAATACGTAAGATAGTAATGGCTGCTTCGGTGGCATATTTCAATGATTTGATTTTCGAAACGGCTGGTTCAAAAACACCGCTTGCCTTGCAATCTCGAAGTTTGCCAGCTTGAAGATCCAAGCCGAACCATTTCAATTGTTCTTTTTCGATTTGTGTTTGCGATGAATTGTGATATGCACGAAGTTTAGCAACTAATTCAGTTGCATCTTGCGCAGCATTCACACTCAATGCCTTCGGAATCGATAGAAGTGCCGATGCAAATTCAGCAATAGCCAATTGTTCTCGCGAACTCTAAATTCAAGCAAAGATCGACTTGGTTTCGTTTGACAACAGAAAAACACGTACGACTGTTGTTGCGAAATTTTCCAAATAAATTGAAAGAGCTGTTTCACAGCAGCCACCACCTGGTACGACTTGTTTCGATTCCAAGACTCGTTTGACAACGCAAAGAGCATCGTGAACTGAACGTTCGATTTCATCGCACATGAAGTCATTGGCACCTCGAACGATAATCGAAGCAGCTGTTCGAGCTTTTGGTCCACGAATGAGAATCAATTCATCGTCGCAGATTCGTTCTTGAACGACTTCTTCGGCATTACCAATGACCGATGCGTCGACGGATTCTTCGCCTTCCATATTAGCCAATGCAGTTAAAAGCGTGGCGCCTGTTGCTTTGGCAATACGTTTCAAATCGGCTTTTTTACATCGCCGAACGGCCATGGCTCCAGCTTCGACGATTTGTTTCAAGCAAAGATCATCGATACCGCCGGTTGTCAAGATGACATTCGCTCCGGCATTGAGTAATTTAGCGACACGTTCTTTGGCAATATCAGTTTCTCTAAAAGATTTTCAATAGTTTACGTTTTTTTTTCTTTCGAAATCTTCGAGAACTAACCGTCGTCGAATAGCTTCGAGTTTCTCGGGATCTTCGACAACAATTTGAACACCTAATTTCATTCGAACTTTTTGCAAACTGAAGTCCAAACAGGCGATTTTAGCATTGAGAATTTTCTTTGTCATTAATTGCGATGCAACCGTGCAGTTCAATGCGTAGCCCGAGATTAAAATACTTTCTCGTGTCGATCGACCATGAGCTTTGAGAACATTGATCGATTTGATCGGCACAACTGTTCGATCTTTTTCGTTGAATTTAACGAGATTAGCTGCATCGACACACATCTTAGCAAAGAAATCAGCATCCATTCCAATAACTTTACTGGCCATCGAAGTTTTAGCAACGTTAATTAAACATTCGCTGCCTAATTCATCGACATTGATGATCATTTTATCCTGAATAAATTTAACTGCTAATCTGTAGAAAAAAAACACGTCGAGAAATTTTCGGTTTTCGAGCAAATTATTCAACGTACTTGCAAGCCAGTTTATAACCGCTGATGACGGATGTCGGATGGATCTTTTGTTTGACCAGCTGATCGGCGTTTTTCAATAATTCAGCAGCGACGATCACCTTAACACAAACAGAATAGATTCGTTTTAAAAACAAAGAAGAATCGTACCACACTGGTTGTGCCATCGCCAACTTCTTGATCTTGCAATTGGGCTAATTCAACGAGGACTTTCGCAGCCGGATGTTCGACTTCTAATAGTTTGAGAATCGTTGCGCCATCGTTTGTGATTGTGACATCACCAATATCGTCGACAAGCATTTTATCGAGACCGAGTGGACCTAATGATGTTCGAACAATGTTCGCAATTGCTGTTGCAGCCAAAACTAATTTCGAAAAAAAAAACAAATTTTTTCTTCCAAAATCTCCTTTGATTACAAACCATTTTGTGTACGAACGGAATCACCTAGAAACAAAGAAGAATCGAAGTTTAATTGCCGATAAATTCCTTTCCGAAAATACCTGTAATACGTTCACCACCGAGTGATAAAGTACCTTGAGCCATTTGTTGATTGGAAAAGAATGTAAATGAATACTGATCTGAAATAATGAACGTGAAATAATGCTTTAGTTCTTCTATTCTCATCATCATATCAACGAAGTAAACGGTTGTCAACACAACATTGTACTCCGAAATGAATTGGTTATCATCGTCGACTATTTGCTTTCGACAAATGTTTTTCTATGTTTTCAAAATAATAGATCATCGAACAAAACAATATATCCAGTAAGATAAATCTAGAAAATATCTATTTTCAAGACGAATAAAAGAGGTCACTACAATCCAAATGATTCGAATAAATTGAAGGTCCAATAGTATTACATATGGTATCCATCCATGAATGTTTATTCTATTTATTGCTCTACCTATCGGTTGACTTGTGAATGTGGAAACAAAAAAACGAAATTCTCTCGTTTTGGTTTTACTCATCTATTCGAGGTACAATACTCATATAAATACAACGAAGAAAAAGAACAACAATAACAAGAAGAGAAGACGGACAAAGTCTTTCTTTCAACCTAAATTCTGTATTTCGATTAAACGAACGACGAATGCTGTCGAATTCTCCTCCACTTCATGCACATAGTCCGACATCGAACGGTGCATCATCTTCAAATCATCCCGGTTCATCATCAGAATCATGCAACGGCATCGTTGCTAATCTCTTGTCTCATCGACAACGAACAAATGGCGAAAGTGAAACATTTTCTAAACGAGCTATCGAAAGGTATTTCCTCTCGAAAAAAAAATTCTTTTCCAATCGATCGAACATCTCTTCACTTTAGTTTGGTTAAAAAATTAAAAGATAAAAAAGATGAACTCGATGCACTCATCGCAGCAGTGACATCCAATGGACACGTTCCAACGAAATGTGTCACTATTCAACGAACTCTAGACGGTCGATTGCAGGTTTCATATTTATTATTTGTTTTGTTTTGAGTAGATAAAATAATGTCGGTCGTTTTTTTTACCTTGAAAACGAATGTAGGTTGCCGGACGAAAAGGTTTCCCGCATGTAATTTATGCACGAATCTGGCGTTGGCCTGATTTACATAAAAATGAATTAAAACATCTTAAAAGCTGTCCATTGGCTTTCGATTTAAAACAAGAATATGTTTGCGGTAAGACACTCATTCTTATCTATCCACTGATCTCATTACATTCGATTGTTTTAGTGAATCCATATCATTATGAACGCGTTGTTTCTCCTGGTATTGGTAAGAGCGTAACGAACTTTTCAATAAATTCTTCTCTTGAAAAACAAAAAAACTAGATCTGGCAGGAATGCCATTGGTACCACGATTTCAATTGCTCGGTCACGGTGATCCATCATCATCGAACGACAGAGACATGTATTCAACACCTGAGAGTTATCGATATATAAAAGGTAAAACATGCAGATACAAAGATAATCTTCGATTGCAAAATCAAATTAGATTATCGAGATGAACAACATTCGCCTCAGTCGATGAATTCTCTTCAACATCAAGCTCCTGATACAACAAGTCCGAGTCCTCCGCATCCATTTGGAATGAACGGAGCACCGGTGACGAATACAAATGGTTTTGTACCAACGATACGCGCACAAGGTAGAGTCATTTATTCATAATCAAGGGAAAAAAACGCAATATCGAATTAAATTCTTTGCAATTTAAAGAAGCAAGTATGAATAGGTGGGGTCAAATGCCACCGACGACATCTTCAACATCAGCTTGGTCTCAGCGTCCCGTTGCTCCTCCGACTAATCTCTCAACCCCGTCATTACCATCGCTCTCGTTGAGTACACTCGGTGAATATTGGTGTAGTATCGCCTATTATGAACGTGATATTCAAGTCGGTGAAACATTTAAAGTTCCCGATAGTTTTAAAGAAGTGTCTGTCGACGGTGGAATGAATATGACGACAGTTGGTGATCGATTCTGTTTAGGACCATTGAGTAATGTTCATCGAACTGACGCCAGTGAAAAAGCTCGGTAAATAATAAGAAAAAACAAATTGAGAATTCTTATTCGAGTTGATTTCTATTGAATAGACTTCATATTGGCAAGGGCATTCGTGTTGAATGTCGAAACGAAGGCGATATTTGGATTCGATGTCTGAGCGATCAAGCTGTTTTTCTTCAATCGTTTTATCTCGATCGAGAAGCGGGTCGCGCACCGGGTGATGCTGTGCATAAGATCTATTCTCAAGCTTGTATCAAAGTAATTGATTTCATCATTAACATTCGTATATAGATCGATTTCGATTGAAAATAAAGGTCTTTGATTTACGTCAATGTTTTTCTCAAATGGAACAATATGTTCAAATGGCGTTACACGCTCGAATGCAACAGCAAACGCACGGACAACCGAATTTAAGCGTTGATGAACTAAGACGTTTATGCGTGCTGCGACTTAGTTTTGTTAAAGGTTGGGGACCGGATTATCCGAGGTAATTCAGTTGAATTTCTTTGCCTGAAGAGAATGTTTTTACAAAACGAAATAAAATAAAAACACGAATTGATTTAGACAATCGATAAAAGAAACTCCATGTTGGATTGAAATTCAAATTCATCGAGCTTTACAATTGCTCGATGATTTCTTCAATTCAATGAACCATCAAGTTCTAAATCCAACGGCTACAGCTTCGTCATCAACTACATTGGCTAACAGTAATTCAATTAAAATCGAACCAACACATTCATCATTTACAACGATCGATTGAAAATAAATGCCGACTTGAGGCGTTTCGTTTTTTGCATTTAATTTATTTTACACAAACCACCGAAATCGATGAACGATTGTCGTTTTGTTTCACTGTCGTCGTGTACATTTCCTCCATTATTTTCCTTGATCTTATATTTATAACGTTCAACAACTCTTGTTTTATATTCACGAGAAGAAAAAGCAATTAGATCAGCGTTAGAAAAGATTTGTACAAAAAATAAACAACTAAGCTCTTGTGTTTTGTTTCGTTAGCAATATCCATTCAATCTCGTCTGTTTGTTTGTTTGTTTTTCTAAACCCATAGCGTGACTGTACGCATTCATTGTGATTTCTCTGCTATTTCGATTTGTAGACGTTGTTGTCTCTGATTGATTCTTGTTAACATTTTTTCTATTCAACACAAAAACCAATCTGCATATGACTGTTGTTGTTGTTGTTCTTTGCCTCTAACTGTTAAATTAACACGGATTTGACATTTAAAAAGGCCACCATATATTATTTGTTTCTTTTTTAACAAATAAAAAGAAGAAAAAAATCTTTTTTTTTCTCGGTATGATGAAATTTTGTTGCTTGATTTGTTTCTTAGATACGTTACGGTTTGTTTTTGTCATTCTCTCGTGTTGAATCATCAATGACTCAGATGATTACGCACGCATATGTCGATTTATTTGAGTATATAAATACGAGTGTATAGTTTCAGATGTGAATTAATTTCATTACCAACATGGCTCATGGTATTTCAGACGATGATGCAACGAAAAAAGAACTTATCGATTCATCGGACATTCTCGATCAAAAAATCGAACAACTAGCCAATTATATAAAAAATGCCAGGCATTTCATCGTGTTCACAGGTAACACGTTCTGTTTTCAATAAAAAACAAAACTTTATTTGTCAAAAATTCAGGTGCCGGAATATCGACATCGACCGGGTAAAGATTTTGTTTTTCTTCGAAACGAACAAATCGAAAATGTTCGTTTGATTTAGTATTCCTGATTTTCGATCAGGTATGAACACAATCATTCCGACTGGACCCGGCGTTTGGGAACTCCGAGATCACCCAGGTGCCAAACGTTCGTCAACAATTCGAACAACATCTTCAACCAAAGCAATTCCATCAGTCACGCACATGGCATTAGTCGAATTAGCTCGTCATAATCTCCTTCAATTTCTTGTTTCTCAAAACACCGACGGTTTACATCTACGTTCGGGTTTACCATCGACGTTATTAGCTGAATTACATGGTAATTCGAATTTAGAAACATGTAAAAACTGTCAAACGAAATTTCTACGCGATTTTCGTACGCGTACAGCTGGCAAAGTGCACGAGCATGCAACAACTCGAAAGTGTTCGAAATGTAAATCGACACTTTACGATTCGATTGTGAATTTCGGTGAAAATCTGCCCGAATACGAATTGAAAACAAGTTTTGATCATGCTGAACGCGCCGACGTTTGTCTTGTCTTAGGCTCGTCGTTGCGTGTTACACCAGCAGCCGATATTCCCGAACGTGTCGGCGAACGTAAACAAATTCTAGTGATCGGAAATGTTCAATCAACTCCATTGGCAAATTTAGCTAAACTTAATATTCATGCACTTTGTGATGATATTATGAGAGGCGTTATGAATAAACTCAATATTCCGATACCGGAATGGGAACTTCATCGACGAGTTCGAATCGTGATTCAAGATCGAACGATTTCGGTCTTTGGTCTTGATCTTAATCAAGATATTGGCTATTCGCTTTTCACATCGATACGATTGTTTGTTCGAGAAGAAACGAAAGCGATCTATGATTCAAAAGACATTCAAGGCGGAGAAACAATTATATATAAATTAAAAGCAACTAATCTAAACGATAAAATGGATTTGTATGTTGAATTAAATTGGCAAGGCCATTATAATGAGCCGAAATATACGGTTAAACTTCCGTTAACAAATTCAAGCAAAGAAATTCATCTGTTTTACAATCCGAAAACAGGTTCTTGGAGAGAACAGTGAAATCTATGTGTATATAATTAATTTAATCCAGAAAGATATTTTTATTCGAACCTGAATACGAATTTTAATGTCGATTTATTTTTGTTTTCAGATATATTGATTTTGTTTTCGAGTTTTATTTTCTTCATTGAATAAATAAACCTCCGATTTTGGAGGAGATCTTTTTCTATAAATATGGGTGCACAAGCGTCTCAACCACCAGCCGTATTAAGTGAAGAAGATGTTGATTTTATTTCAACAAAAGCCAAACTCGATCGTGAAAGTGTCAGAACTTGGTATGATAAACTAAAGGTCAGTGCATTTTATAACTTTCGGCCGTAGAACTTTGCTTTTGTTCTTAGGCTGCTTGTCCGAATGGAAAAATTTCGAAAGCCGATACGGTTAGTTTTCTTCGAAGTATTAATTGTGGAAAAGAAGAACAAATACAAAAATTAGCCACGGATATTCATAAAGCATTTGACGCTAATAACGATGGAATTGTTGGTTAGTTTGGAAACCATGGATAGATTTTCGAGAATTTCTATTTGGATTTGTTTTAGATCTGCGTGAATTTCTTATTGGTTTTGCATTGACTTCAACAGGAAATGTTCGAGAAAAATTGAAATATGTTTTTCGAACTTATGATCAAGATAAAGATGGATTTATTAATAAAAAAGAAATTGATCGAATGGTTAAAGTAAATTCACAATAAAAAACGATCTTGTTTTTGTTTTTTTACCTATTCAATTCTATAGATTGTTATGAGACTTCATGCCAAAGATGATCTCGAAAAAACAGGTCGTATTATCGATGAATTAAGATCGTCGATTGAACAACTCAGTGCTGGCAAAGATCCCGATCAAATCAAAATAACATCGAAAGAATTCATTCAATTATTAATTGATAATAAAGAATTATGTGATTTAATATCTCCGTTTAATATTGATCAACCATTATCTCAAATTAAGTGAAACAAATTCAGTCGTCAGTTTATTTGCTTCGAACAAATCTTGTTTGTTTTCTCTTTCGTTCGCTTTTATGTTTTTAACTACGCAATCAAATGCAAATCGATCATTTCGCTTGTTTTTCTATGATAAGTGCCCGTGTGTGTGTGCGTGCGTGTGTTTTCACTCCAAAACCTTTTTACATTTTTCGCAAAAGATTTCATTGATAAGTTTGTTTTGATAGTTTATTTTAAATTAATAATAATAATAAAGAAAACGAAAAGAGGAAGAAAAAAAAAACATCAAATTTTGTTCGAATGATATCTGTTCTGAACTCATTTAGGTATCAGTAGATGTACGATGCATTCGACATCGATAACATAATAGTGTTCCGTCGGATAATGGACAACAACCACCTAAAACAGCTATTGCTTGTTCATCACTTAAATTACATTGACAATCCTAAGAGGAAAAAGAAATTTAAACAAAAAAAATGTTTGAAATTTATCTGCAAGCAGTTTTACTTCACATCGATAACAGTCGATATGAAAACTTTTATTCATTGCAATAACACGAACACTTTCATCGGAACCCTGAAGAAAAATAAAAATCAAAGTTTTTTTCACTTTTGTTTGTCGTTCTCGTTTACTTCTTCTGGACAAATCGGATAAGCACACTTAGCACAACGTGGAGCATAAGTACTGCACAAAAAAAAAACAAATTCAATATGTTGTTCTACATTGCCAGTCCTACTTATGATAATCATATAAACAGTATAATCGTCGATCTTTATCGACAGTAAATGGAAGACCATCGAGACATTCATTACATATCGAACAACGGAAACATCCGGGATGATAGGTATTTCCAAGTGCTTGAAGCATCTTTTCAAATGGAAACAGAAGATTTAGTTAATCGAAAGACTTTGAAATACCTTGTCCATAATTAAATGATCACAAATCGAACATTTTTCAATTGTTTGTTGAAAACCTGTGAACTAAAAGATTGAAATCAATGAAAATATTTCTTTCGTTTGGCTTGTTTTTCGTTACTAGATAATCTTCTTCACAATAGACTTGATCTTGAACTCGATAGAAAGCTTTTCCTTTCAATATTCTCGAACAAACGACACATTTAAAACAATCATTATGATATAATTCTCCCATGGCTTGACAAGCGTCTGCCGAGCCAGTCACTGATTGTCCACATTTTGTACATTGTCCGTAATATTCGCCAACAGTTGCCTCATTTTCAAGTTCTTTTTCTAAACGTAATGTTAATGCAGCTAGTTTTCGTTGAACATCATTGATTGACGATGGATTCGTATCGTTCGTATGAACTGGGGACAAAACTGGATGAAATGATATGGGTGTACGTGGAGGACGTATATCCGGCGCTCGAATTGTTATTCGCGAGAAGTCATGTGTTCGATGAGGAGGAGGATGATGATGTTGAAGATGTCCATTGACTGTTAAATTAAACCTCGGCCGTGGTAATTGTAGAATAGGTCTTTGTTGATTAATGTATAATGTACTTGAATTATGAAATGGACCAGGAGATGCAGAAGATTGGTCTCGTCCTCGATTCATTGGAACGTAATTCATATCGAATTGTTGCTCGAAATTGATTATATGATTATCAATCGATGACGAGGGTTCAAACGGTATTTCGATAGGACGAGTTGTTGTTGTTGTTGTTTGTGTATTAACATCATGTGGAATATTTGAAAGACCAATTGCTGTGTTGAAATTTGGCTGTGAACGTGCGAATGAATGAATAGGCGATGATGTTTTCGATTGTGGCGAACCCAGATTGTCGATAGTAAATGTTCGTTAATATTAGCACCATTCGGTAGAACTTGTCTGAAGCGCGTGTAAGCGTTTTTTTATGAGAATATCAATACATTCGATGCAATCCATCTTTCTTTCTTTTTTTCTCTCTTTTCTCTTTCTTTTCCTTTTTCCCTTTCTATCAACACTTCGAGAAACTATTGAATATTGTTGCATCGAACGAAGAAAAATATCGCTTGTTGTTATTCTAACTACTGCAATGCACGTAATATTCTTGCGTTCTTTTTTTTTCTTTTCCTGCACAACTTAATCTTTTGTCCATATCCAGAGAGAGAGAGAGAGAGAGATAGTCATAGTATCAACCAATCTTTTTCTTTGCTCGTCTGCTGCTGTTGTTGTTGTTGTTGTTGTTCCTTCATGCTTGATTGTCTCTTGGAGAGGAAAAAAATAAATAGATAGAAGCAATATTTGCGTCGATGACGATGATGATGATGATTATGTCTGTCTAACTAAACGACATAAAAAGAAATCTGAAAAGGTCAATATATTTCTTGTTTGCCTGAGATATATACGTATGTCGTTAAACAAAACGCTGTTTCTATCCATAACATGATTCTGATGTCAATATTCTTGGTAATACACTAATTAATTCTGTTTAATTGCTGCAATGGATTTGCAATAGAAGTCAATAGGACAATTCAAGCTGTCAGAGATCTTTTCAATTAGTCTATATACGTATATGTATGTCAAAAAAAAAAGTCTCGTACATTGACAATGTAATGTATGATCAATCTATTTATCGTAAATTGCTATAGAAAATAACGATTCCTTTTAAATAAAAAACAATATACGTATAATCGATGAATCAGTGAATATTTATTTTATTGAAGAAATTGAATCTTTAGGAAAAAAAATAGGACTTTTTATGGATTAATTGCTGTAGCAGCATTGTCTTAACATCTTTGCGATGGGTCATTTATTTTCACAAGAACATCGCATGTGCCATCAGCAAATCGACAACCCTCTGGCACTGGATAGTCAGAAATGCCTCTACCGTATCTAAAATATTCGAATTAAAGTATAATCATAATAATTATCATCTTTGATTTTATTCGTACCCGCAACACGATAAAACTGTGGTACAAGTACACGAAAGACAAGTGGGATATGAATATACCCATTCTGTATTGACTGCATGTTTTTCATTTGAATATAAGCAATAAGATTCCACGATCGTATTTCCTAACAAAAAATGATTTTTTTCGTAAAGAAAAACAAATAAATTTGAGAGTTACAATCACCATTGTCATCGACTATTGTTGCGTTTTTAAGTTTTCCTTTGAGACAAGCAGCGTTTGCTTGACTAGTCAAAGCAATTAAAACAACAAATAAACAGCAGTAGAATGAATTCATCTCGATGAATAGTCAAATGATTGGTAAATTGAAACTGTTTCGAACAACAAACACTAGTTCGTTTTTATACAAATCGAAAACAATAGAACATGGTAACAGATTGCTTTACTTAATAGTTATGTGTTTTCGACAAGACTAGGCAATGTTCTTTTTTGCACATATGCTTCCGTTGTTCGTTTTTATTCTGACGAATTTTCCAGTCGTTATCAAGTTATACGAAACTTTTCTGTCTATTAGCAGTTCTTAAATAGAATTCGACTTTATTTGGATGAAAGAAGAATACATGTAAGACGATCACAACAAAAGAAAACTTGTTCAAATTAATCTTGAATAACTAACGTCCGTTCGAGTTCAGCTCTAACTGTTTCAGTGATTAAATTATTTCTATTATTTGATAATGGTGTTAATATTTTAATAAGATCAAGAAAACTTTTAATTATATTCGAATAACGAATGATCGCTTCATTGTAATCGTATAAATAGAGTAAATATTTCCAAAATATAGTTACATAGATATTCTGAATTCGAATAAGATCAATTGAACTTGTCATAGTCGAAAGAGATTCTGTTTCATCATAGATTAGAATTGAGCAATTACTTGAGAATGCAAAAATCATCAACATAATCTTAATTAGATTTCCATTTGCTTCGCAACGTGAAGCAGCTCGAACAGCTTCAAGTGTAAGTTCCAATCCACAAAAAGTCAAACAAAAATCGCCAAAATCAGGATTTTCAAATAATCGAAACTGTCGACAAATAAACAAACCATTAAATGCGCCTGTACAATATAAATTATGTTTTGCAACAGCTCGATAAACATCCAAAGATGAATTATGATATTTCAGTATATGTCGAATTAATGGTCGTATACCAGCAGTATATTGAAGCAATATGTTAGTTGCAGTTGGTGTTCGCATACGAAGTTTAGGCGGTAGAGATGATAGTTCATTGACATAGTATTCGATATTTTTACAAGTGTCGTGTTCATTGTAACCACGAATGAAACTCGAAAGAACGGTCCATTCATCGGATGATAGCAATGAACGATCGTTATTGAGAAGACCGATTGATAGTGGCTGAAAGAAGAAGAATTTCTTCTTTGAAAATCGAGATTTTAATTAACAGTCAATTGAATTACTGTTGGTAGAGTTGATGATTTTTGTCGAACGAGACATTTTTTAGAACTCGAATTTGGTTGAGGTACTTTTCGAATGAGATCAGGATCCATTCCTAATTTGAGACATTTTTTCAATCGACACTGTGCACAGAAACTACGCGTTAACTTGGTTATTGAGCAATCGTTATTAAAATTACAGTTAAGACTCTGTGAACATGAAAATTACTTCTCAATTAATCAAAACTAAAACTTAACTTACTGGTTTTTTAAAAACATTTTTACGAAAAAATGATTTACATGGCATGCAAGTCAATAAGCCGAAATTAACACCACGAGAACTATCACCACAGACGAAACATTTCAAATGAGAATCCGAAGACATTGCCTCCAAGTTTTTTCTTTTAATCATCTTTTGAAGTACGACGATTGACACAAAATAGTAAAGATTTTCTAAAATAAAAACAAACTTTATCTTCTTTGCTTTAGCGTAGTCGCGATATGCAGATTATGTAAATAACTTGACTTTATAAAAAAACATGTAATTTAGCCTGCATGTTTTAATTATAAAGAACAGTCTTAGTAAATTGCAGACCTGATATTATTTTATCTTTTGAACCCGTAGAGGAACAGAAATTTGATGAGTTATTTTTAAGTTAGAAAAAACAAGAAGAAAAGTAGAAAAACGGGAACATGCGTAGACCGAGAAGAAGAAGAAAACAGAGGGTTATTGTGTCAAGACGAAGGAAGAAAAGTTCATTTGAACCGAAGTGTAGCACAAGTCTTTCTTCTAACTTCTTGTAGATTTCGTTGTTTGACGAAAATATATTTTAGAAAAAGTCATGATTTCTAAATGTGACAATGCACAACAGGAAAACAACAAAGATATGAGAAATAAAATCGACATCCTTTTTACCATTTCACCTTTTTTCTTGTCAACAAAAACGAGTTTCGAAAATCTTGCTTGAATCAAATATACACCATCGAACATGAGAAAAAAAATGAAATAAACAAACATTTCCAAGTTAAATTTTTTCAATACTTGAGTTCGACTCCTGTCCGTTATAAGTATTTCATGTATTTAATGTAAGAAAAGGGAAATTGACCCTGACAATTACCGTTTACTCATGAATTACTAAATTGTATGTCAACTACAAAAACATTCGTGACGATTAGTCGACAGTTCTCCTCTCCAGTGCACTTTTATAGAATTAAAAATTACAGGACATTTCGATTAAAAACAGACTTTCTGTTTTATGTTAATCATTTGAAAGAAAAGCATCGTTTTGTGTAACAGCGACACATTTTTATTTTTAGAAAACAAAAACATTTTCGTCGCAGAATTTTGTCTGACCAGAAAACGAATGTCAGTGCTCTATTTTTAAAGAAAAATATAATACAAACATTATTAATTTCAAGTTTCAAATATGTTTTTGTATACGCCTTCGAAGGGAAAGGAAAGACGTGACATTGAAAACTAAAAACCTAGGATATTATTTAAAAAAAAGTACATCCAGATTTAGAGAATCGTATCATTAATTAGCGCGTTTCTTTACCCTATCATTCTTTTTCCTGAACGATAAGTGCACAACTACGTGTATGTTAATTTAGCGGAATAACAATTTTTTCATTTATTGAGAAAGAAAATAGAAAAATTATTTTTAATAAAATTCAAATAATTCTGTTCTTGATGCTTTTCTTTTGTAATTTGTTTACGAACCCCCTCAATGTTCCTATAACTTTGACATTTGTTTTATTTTTTTGAAATTTTTGATCCAAATTAAACTTCCTTTTAGAACATTTTTACTTGCCAAAATAGATTTTATGGCAAAAAATTCGAAAGAACGACGAGGAAACTTTATTTTACTGACTTTTTGTAGATAAGACAAATTATAAATTAAAAGTACCCAATCACCATTTCTTTGAACTTAGTCTAAGTGGCTGTTTCTTTTCAAATAAAAGTTGTTGTCTGTCAATGAGATTTACTTTGATAGAACTATTCATAATATCTCATGTGTATATAATACTATACTTGCGAAACAGGAAAACAATTAAATACGAATTCAAGATACGTCTTGTTTTAAGAATCTTAGAGACAAAGAAGAACAATTAACGTTTCCTGGCTCTAGAAAAAAGTACAAGTCAATATAAAAAAAGGACAGAGATCAACAGGTACACATATTTAAAACCATTTCAAATAGGAAAAGACTTTTCTTTATTTTTTGTTTTGCTATCGTTGAATATTCTTAAATGAGCAACATGCATCAAAGTTTCATGTCAACTCATATTGAATGCGCGTGTTTAGTTCCGGAAACACAACATATCTATTAGCCCATTATTGCGTTCTTATAGTTGAAAGTATGTTTTTTGAAGAGAATATATTTCGTCGTAATATATCAGCCCATTTATTGATAGAAAAAAAAAGAAAAAATGTACGTGAAACTGATGTTGATCAAACGCAGTGATACAATAGTAAGCGAGACAATAGGAATGAACGATGAAACGCTACAGACAAAAAATAAAAATAGAAGTAAATTGATTTTTAATAAATATCTTGTAAACGAAACACGATATTGCACAGAACATACATAAAATCTAGTGGAAAAGAGAAGAAAAGAGAAGAAGATATTTGTATTGCTGATCATCTATTTGAGATCGAGATCGCCGTTCAATTTCTTTGCAATATCATCAATCATTGAGCGAACGATACGATCGGCACGTAACGGTGTTAATGTTGTTTCATCGAAATGTTTTAAAAAAGCTTCTTTATTTTGTTCTTCAACATCCGTAAAAAATTCTCGTAATAATTTAACTTCGGTTGATCGTTCTTCAAACAACGGATTGTCGTTGACATATCGAGTCAATGCTGTATTCGCATTTTCAATATCAATACTCAATGCACATAGAGTCGCTCTAGATAAAATAAATCATATAGAAAAAGAAAACAAAAAACTCTTTGCTATATCAATTTACCTTAGCCAATAATCTTTGGCACTAAATTTCAACATGGCATCGTCTTTAGTTTTATCTGCCATTTGTTCGTATTCTTCTTGTGCTTGAATGTATTGATGTTGGAGGACGAATGTTTCGGCCAATTTCTTTTGTACTCGATTGGCAGCTGCTTTTTGTCCTTCTTGTTTCAAAAATCGAAAAGCTTCCTTCAAACTTTTAACCATATTCTCGAAATCATTCATTTGCTCGTATAATTCAGCAATTTTCTCTAAAATCTGCGCTGCCATTGTCCATTTACCTTGTGACATGTTCAATTCAGCTGCACGTGTCAATGGTTCAACCGATTTTGGTAAATCGAACATTTTATATGATGATGAAATAGCTTCGTACATTTGCGCCTTTTCATAGTCTTCGGTACTTAAATCTAACGCTCGTTTATAACCTTCGACCGATGTTGGATAATCACCTTCGGCTTTGGCGGCATTTCCAGCTTGAATAAACAGTTCTCGAGCGTCATCAGCCGTACTACTGCCTGCGCCAAGCATACGTTGGAAAAATCCGTTCGCTGACTTTGCTTTTTTATTTGCTTCAGCCATTAATTGAGCTGCGGATTTATTATTTCCAGTAGACATATTTTTTACAATAAAATCACGAAAAGAAAAAAACGAAAATTTATCTGAAAAAAAAAAGATGTGTATATATATTTAGTTTTTCGATTATTCTTGATTATTGGCAAATAAAATAAATGAGAAAAGAAAAACGATGTGGCAATTCTAAAGATAAGTACAATCACTGCCGGTTAAATGGAATAAATAGATCATTGTTTCACATCTAAAACAAAAATAATCCATATTTTTATTGACTTTTTCTTGTTGATTCTTACTCTCCATCGATTGCCACAGTTTTTACAAAAAACAAATAATGTCATCGGTTCGTCAGCACTTAAGATTTGGACTTCTGTATATGCACAATTGTTTTGTTTACATCTAAACGAAACAAATTTCGATTTTCAATTCAATTGAAATCAAATGAATCGTACTGAGGACATTTAATAAGATCCGTTCCAACACCTTCATCAGCAGCAAGTTGATATTTACTAATCGCGTCTGTTGTCAATCGACTTCGTTCTTCTCGTAAAGCATCACTGGCCATTTCCTATTCAAATTAGATTTCAATTTAAAAAAAAAGTGAAACAAAATGATTTTAAACGAACATCTGAAGTCATAACAGCTAATTTCTCCGGAGTTATTAAACCAAGTAGAACATTTCGCAGTAATCTTGGGTTTTTCTTGTCTTTTAAATTCGATAGACGACTTCGAATACGATTTCCATATTTAGAATCAGTGGCTTTCAATTCATTGTATATAGCTTAAAAGAAAATAGATAAAAAAAACGAAAATCCAACGAGATTTCCTACCGGTTTCAATACGAATCGCTAATTGTCTTGGATCAGCCGATCCTTCGGGTAGTTCAGATGAAGTCAACGCATTTATTAGAAGTTCACGTGATTTTAGTCTAAAGGCAAATTATTAGAAACAAAAAAAAAATGAAGTTCAGTTGATATTATTTGCTAAGAATACCTCGATGGATCTTGAGTGTCTGCTGTAGGTTCAGCTTTAGTCGGTGTAGATTTCTTTTCTTTTGGTTTTTGGCTTTCAGCATTACTAACAGTTGATGTTGATGTTGATGTTGATGTTGATGGTTTATCATCCTTAGTCGTTGATGTTGATGAAGTTTCTAAACTCGAATAAAAAAAAGTTTTTATAAATATATTCGAAATAAACAAACCAGGAACTAGTGCTTTCCAGTTTTTTACAAGCGTTTTAGCTGAATTGGCTAATTCTGCATTCGAAGTTAATCGTCGTAGACTGTTCACAGTTTTTCCAATGCCTGTATTTGTGAGAACTGATAGAGTTACACGTAATTCTGTCAATCGACGGAGTAGATCAGATGCCTCAGTTTCATTCTAAATACAATTTTCAAAAATAAAAAAAAGAAAACTAAATCATCAATTCAAATTTACCACATTCGATTGATCGATCATTTTTTGTAATTTACGATTGATTCGAATAAATTCTTGATCGGCCATTTGTCTTGTTGATGGTGACAATTACGGTATGCAGTTCGAAGAAAAGGAAAGGGACGTTTATTTGCAACTAGTTTATATAATATCATACTAAACAAAAATTCCCAGTCGCTCTTGTTTTTTGAAAGATTTTGCAATTTCTCATTGGATAAATGAGTCATGTTATATTTTGTTTTCCAATGTCAAAAAAAGTGTCACTTGCAAATAGTTTTTCATTCGATAGCTAAAAAACAACAACATCAAACAAACTAGGCAATAGCATTGCAATGAACGAACAACTTCCTTAACTAGTCAAAGAACTATTTTTGTTGACAGATGTCGTTGGTGTTCAAGATCAAGTGCAAAAGAGGACGCTCAATCGTTCTACGTTCGAGATTTCGAATAGTATAATATAATCAAATCATCAAAACAAGGAAAGAAGAAGTTAGATGAGAGGAGTAGTCGTTCGTTTGCAAACATCACACACTCGGTTTTTGTATACAAATAAAACGAAAAAAAAAGAAAATAGAGATTAGTCCGGACATGATTTAACATCGACGAACGACGAAAACAATGACCATCACAATACAAAAACATTGCCGCTGGTCGTTATTATTCATTCATGTACAATGATGGCAAGTATTTCGATTTATTTTTTCACGATTCTATGTTTAACAATTAAACAAAGTATTTCACCGCATAATTCAGATTTTCATTCAATAGAAATTTGTGTTTTTTCAGTTGAATCTAATTGTCAAAATGAAACATCGAATGAGTCGTCATTCGTCTATCGACGTGTGTAAGTAAACGTTTTGCTTGAATTACAAATTGACTTTGACTCCTCAATCGGACTGATTAGTTGTTATTTTGCCAATTGGGCAGCGAAACGATATGATAACATCAGTCGTTTGACACCTGAAGACATCGATCCATTTCTATGCACACATATTAACTTCGCTTTTGGAAAAGTACTCGAAAGTCTTGTCATTGCACCGTACGAAGAGGATGATTTAAAAGGATGGACAGCCGATTCGAAAGGAATGTACGAGCGTGTATTAAAATTAAAGGAAGCCAATCCTGATCTACGCGTGCTTCTCAGCGTTGGAGGATGGACACATGCGTCTCGTGGTTTCAATGAAGTGTCAAAGAGTGCTGCGAATATGTAGAATGAGAAGAGAAGAAAACTGTCTTTATTTTTGCTGTTGTTTTGTTTGTGTTGTAGAAAAACATTTGCAAAAAATAGTGTCAAGTTTTTACGAGATAATAAATTCGATGGATTGGATTTAGATTGGGTAAATTGAGATTTGTTATGGGTAAATCGAGGTTTATTTGTTGCCATAGGAATATCCAGGAGCGAAAGATCAAGGAGCTGAACCACATTCGAAAACTGGATATACGAAATTAGTCAAAGTAAATCGAAAAAGAAAGATCAGTTTGAAAATTGTAAATGCCGCTTAGAAATTAAGTCGTGTTTTTCAACGAGAAGCTGAACGTACTGGTCAAGAAAAGTTACTATTAACATGTGCAACAGGTATTCATTGTGTTGTGTCTTCGAAAACGAAATCAATTTTCTTTGTGAATTTCTTTTCAGCTGCAGCCAGACATCGAATCGAAGCTGGTTACGAGGTCGAAGAAGTTTGCAAGTAGATTCCCGTCATTTTTTTTCTTTCTTCTTTAGTTATACGAAATCAATTTCGTTTCAGATATTTCGATTTCATCTCTGTCATGACTTGTATCGTGATCAAACAACTATTGAGCCAAAAAAAAACTAAATTTCGTTGTTCTAGATGATTATCACGGCAGTTGGGACGGCAAAACCGGACACAATAGTCCGTTGTATGCGATGCGAAACGAACGAAAGAAATTCCGAGAATGGAATATCAATAGTTCGATGCTCGTTTGGGAAGAATTAGGTTGTCCAAAAGAGAAGCTTAACATCGGCCTATCGGCTTATGGTTTTGAATGATTTGTTTTGTTTTAGTTGGTGTTGATTTTGAGTTGATTTTTAGGACGAGCTTTTTCACTTTTTGGCGAGACGGGTGGCAGTGCGAATGGGCAATCGATACCGAAGAAAAAATCATCGATTGGTGTCAAAGCAAGTGCTGCAGAAGCGGGAAAATACACTCGAGAAGCAGGAGTGCTCGCTTATTACGAAGTAAAACCTTTTCTTTTTTTCTGGATTTTTTTCTTTTAAACACTAAAACTCAAAGATCTGCGAATTACTTCAAAGTAATCCAAATAATCGAGTGTATTGGCATGGGCAAATGAGTGTTCCTTATGTCTCAAGTAAAACTCTTTGGATCGGCTTCGATAATATTCGAAGTGTCACACTCAAAGTAGAATCTATTCGATTTTTATCTCGTTCAATCGAAAATCTTTGTTTATCTAGATGCAATTTCTCAAAGATCATGGCTACGGTGGCGTGATCATCTGGTCGTTGGATCTCGACGATAAAACCGGCAATGTTTGTAACGAAGGTCCATTTCCGTTGTTCAATGCAGCTAAACGTGAACTTTTGATTCTGCCTGATCATTTAAGAGACAATAGAAAATGTTCGGAAACTAACGACACTATGAATCATGAACATCTTCGTTCGAAAGCGAATCAAATCGTTGGTTTTTACCTGGTGTTTATTTTGAGAATTTTGTTTTTGTAAATAGAACTAAGAAATCAAATAAAAACAAACTGTGTTCATTCATTTTCATTAGTGGTTTCTGATTTTCAGATTATTAGAAATGAACGAAAATCTCGATGATTTTCGAGATCGAATCGGTCTTGCTCTTTGTGCTAAACGATATACTGACATCATATCGATGTATAAACATTATCTCCAAACAACAAATTCGATTCTTCCGATTGATCGTGAAAATCTCTATTTGTCCTATCAAAAACTAATCGTTGATTATAATTTCAAATCCTATTGGAAATTAATTTCGAACGAACTCAACACAGACATTCAATTGAAATATTTAAATTCAATCGAAAATCAAATCGAAACGCTTTGCAAAGAAATTATTGAAATAATTGATAATTATTTTCTCGCATCGAAATTGAACAATGATTTCGATATTGTTTATACGTTGAGACAACGAGGAGATTTTCTTTTTTTTCATTCATCAATCTCGAGACCAGCAACAAGACAAATCATCCTTCAATCAGCTCTACGATCGTATACCGAAGGTGTTGAACGATCACGTTTGACTTTGCCAATCGACGAACCCGAACGAGTTTTGATTCAAATTCGAAAATGTTCATGTGAAGTTCAACTATCGAACGGTTTATGTCCGATGAATGTTTATTCAGAATTCAACGAAGTCATCGATGAAATGAAACGAACGATTTCAAGTCATGATCATCGATTGATAATTCAAATGGAAAATTATCGTCAAGAATTAGAAAATATTTTATGTTAAAATAACTTGTAGATTTTGTTTTTTTTATGAAATAAAACGGAATAATAGACGACGAAAGACGTGACCAAAAAAGGTGTTTTTATGTAGTCATTCCAAATAAGGTAACAGCAACATGACGATGACTCATGCGTTCGTATTTTCTCTCTTTCTGTTCTTTTACTTCGCAGTATCCTTACAATCGTATATATACAAGAAGAAAAAAAAAGCCGCCAGAGAATATCTTGTACGTTAGCTTCTTTTTTTTCCTCTTCGACAAGGAACTATCTCTCTCGATATATATATTCGGGAATAAACGGGGTTAGTTGTGACATAATATGGCATCATCAGATGGGATGGGAGCATGTCTTATCAATGACTTTCCTGAACTTATTCTGATCGAGATTTTTTCATATTTTTCAATCGATGAACGCGCGACTTTAGAAGAAACGTGTAAATTATGGTTGAATATTTTACGAAACTCACCTCGTCTTGCATTTACATCAATGATTAAATTACACGCTCTTGTTGAGGAAGAAATCAATCCAACACAAGCGAAACTCGGCCGAGTTTTGACTCGTTGGACACGACGAACAAATCAAACTAAAGTCGTCAAGCCAATCGACCCGAGACCTTACGGTTACATTCAGCAATATCTCAAACGATTTCGTTCGGATATTCGACATTTAGAAATCGATATCGAACAACATGACGCATCATGTCGATACGTTCTCTGTCAAATATTAAATCTCTTCGGCCCTGAACAATGTCAACAAAATCGATTTATTCAATCGTTTCGTTTACGTTTTATTGGACATAATCCATTATTAATGAAATCACTAGATATAACTCAAGCATTACGAACTTTCTTTCAATACGATGGATCGAAATCTCGTGCTCAATCGTTGATTTCTTGTGATCTGTCAGGTCTTATGATTTCACTTGATGATGATACAATTTTAACATTAGCAAAACATAATCCTTATCTACGACGATTGAATCTTCAAGATCAATCGTTAGTTTGCATTTTAACACCATTTTGTATTTTACAATTAATTGATATGCTAAAAGACTTAGAAGATCTGTCTGTTGATATGGTTTCTTTGTGCGATGAGTTTCTTTTAACATTAAATGGAGCTGAAGAAAACAAGGATGATGAGGAACAAGAATTTGTTTATGGTAAAGCAGCATTGAAACATTTGGGCATACGAATACGACGAGAAGAAAAATTTGCGGATGAAATCGATGGAAAACTTTGGCAAAAATTTCATCGAAAATATCCAAATTTAAAAATGACATTGAACTTTGGATTAACAACACCATTAAATCGAATTCGAGCTTATATGAATGCTGATTTAAATTTACCGGTAAATCAAAAAATTTCTTTTTCAAAATTAAATTTATTTGTTTTTTTTTATCTTAGGTGCAAACATTGATCATCAACACACCGATTCCACTGGTCGATGAATTATGTTTAGCAGCGAATAGTTTCGGTAGTACATTAGAAAATGTTCATATTTGTACATCGAATCAATGGGCTGCAATGACACGAACACCAGCTTTGAATCAAGCTGTTATGTATTTATCATACAAATGTATTCATCTGCAAACTTTGTATGTTGATGTTGCTTTACAAGCAGATACAATCGAAGAAATCTATCGATTACATCCAGTTTTAAAAGAGCCAGGAAAAAGTAAATTACGCGAAACTGATAGTCCAACTCATACAATTCGTGAAGAAGAAATGACTGATTTATTTGGATAAGAATCAGTCGAAAATTCAATTGTATATCATACCTAAAGTTTTTCTATTAGCAGTTCTCGTTGTGTATACTATAATTTTGCATTTTATTTTTCTCTTTTTTTCTTCTAAATATTGATTAAAATAAACGATTTCTATAATCAAAATTTGACATAAAATAGTTGTTTATAATAAAATGATCATTCATAGTATCTGCCGTTCTCAAATCTTGTGTAATATCCCA